>Ga0209417_1000944_pt1 | contig 58652 bp, 68 predicted proteins | sample RifGroF2_FD_184002 | JGI IMG/M metagenome (GOLD analysis project Ga0209417, IMG submission 184002) | Groundwater microbial communities from Rifle, Colorado, USA - Groundwater F2 (SPAdes) (version 2) | ecosystem: Environmental > Aquatic > Deep subsurface > Groundwater | place: Rifle, Colorado... | reverse complement strand
TCTCGGCAACCTTCTGTGCCGCGCCTTTCCACCTTGCGGCCTCGCGCACCATATCATTTAAAACCGGAGCAACCGGGGAGGGAGGGGCCGGTTGCTCCGCACCCTGCGACTTGGCAGGGGATTCTTTGGGCGCTGCCGTGGCCGGCTGTTTCCCGGCCTGCGCCGCCGTCAATTCACCTTTCTTCGCCCTCCCGGACTTCGCCCACCGCTTGAACCGGCCGGCCGGCATCTCGATAACATTCTTGCCCCCGGTCCAGCCTTCTTCATAGTTGGAATTGTAAATCTCCATCGCCTCTTCAGGAGAAGCCGCCCCGAGAACCGCCTTGTGCTCATCGAAAGAGCCGTCCTTGTTCACTTGGTTGACGACATGAACGGTCTTCGCGCCGCCCTGGTATCCGGGTTTGATGAAGATGTCAACATGGTCTTTGTCATGGCCGACGGTGCCTTTGACATAACCGTAATCGGCCTTGATCTCCTGTCGCCACTCCCGGCCCCCTTTGTCTTTCCCGGAACGGAATGAGCCGATAGGATTTTCGATGGAAATGTCGAGCCCGTCAACCGAGACATGGGCCTTCTTGTAATTTCCGCTCTCCTTCATCGGCTCCGAGGGGGTAGTGTTCACCTCCTGGCCGGCCGCCGCCGACTCCCGATTTTCGATAGACTCTGCCGCCCTGGGCGCAGTCGTCGCCGCCCTCTTCTCCAGCGCATCCCTGATAATCTTCTCAAACGGCTTCAGGTCAGGCCGAGCCTCGAACCGTTCACCGATGCTCCCCTGGTATGCGGTAATCTGCTCTGGCGTGGCCTGATTGATCCGTTCGACAATTTGCTGCACTTCGGCCGTGGTCTTCGGGTCCGCTTTGCTGCGGTTGATGTCGCCGGCAACCTGCTGGAGGATCTCCCCGGTCTCGGGGTCAATCTGTTCAGGCCGGCCCTGCTCAATCGGCAAGTCCTCGGCGCCCTGGAACACGCTGTTCTTCCTGGACTCCGCCGCCAATTCCCTGGCCCTAGCCCGCGCACCTTCCCAGAACAAAGCCTTATCCGTGACCTTCCCGGCCTTATCGGTGTACCGGCCCTTTTCCTTCAGCCGGGCGATCTTATCCGCCGCCTTGCGCTCCATGCCAAGCGCCCGTGTCTCCGGGCTCTCAAGATTCTCCTGGAAATATGGGGACGCATCGAAGGACTGAGATTTTCCGTCCGCCCAGTCCCGGCCGCGCTTGGACTCGTCTACCTGTTTGCCTGCTCCATTTCCTTGTTTCTGGCCTTGATCAGCCGTTTCAAGCTCTCCGCCACTCCTTCCGGCGGCCCCTTCTTGACCGGCTTCGGCCCGGCTGCCGGCGGGGGTAACTTCTCCACGTCCTCGATCCCGAAGTCCGCCTTCATCTTGTCCGCCCGCTGCTGCGTTGATTTGACTGACTGTTCCAACTGGTCCAGTTCCGCCTTGCTCTTCGCCGCGGCCGCCTGCTCTGCCTGCTTTTTCTTCTTGTTCTCGAATACTCCGAACATTTGCTTGCTCCGTGGTTGGGGTTACTCTGTTTACGGCTCGCGTTACCGGGCCGGCTGGTTCTGCAGTTTTGACCGGCTTGCCATCGACGCCGTTCTCTGCCTCTCTGGCTGCAACAAAGTTGATGAGGTCCTGGTCGAGCGGGATCTTTTGTCCGGACACGACATAGGACATGGCCTTGTCGCGCCAGTCATTTGCGATGGCCTCATCACCTACCCTTTCGTACAAGGTTGACGCGACGGCGTTCACCGCCATTGCCCGTTCTTCCGGTGTGCCTTGGTTCAGTCCATCGTATGACTTTTTCCGCTGATAGGCTGAATATCCACCAACCACAACTCCCATGCCACCGGACAGGAATATGGCCGGGATTATCGATTCCAACATCTGCTGGCCGGTGCTCATGCCCTGGATGCCAGCTTTCTTGTCGGCTTCCGCCTGGAAGAACGAGGTCCCAACCTCTGAACCGACCTCGAAAGGCACGTCCTTGAGGAACCCCTTACCGATGGTCTTGACGAAATTCGGGTTGACGAGGTTCTTCAGTATTTCCTTCCCGCCGCGGTATGCTGCAGTTCCACCGGGAAGGCGTGAGAAAATCAGGTATGCCGCCAGGTCCCCGGCTCCCTCGCCAAGTGTTTCGGCGTAGGCGTGGGTCATGGCGTTTTCGTGGGCGATGTCCTCGCGGGCCTTGTCATCAAGATCCGGCCTGGCCGCTTTCAATTCCTCCATGGCAACGTCTTTCTGTTTGCCATAGGTGCCGGCGCCGAAGAGTCCGATCAATCCAAGCGTGCCGCCGACAAATCCGCCAATCGTTGTCCCGACGCCCGGGACGACACTGCCGGCCGCCGCGCCGGCCATCGCCGCTGGGATAATCGCCGCCGATACCGGGGCCGACTCAACCGCGCCCATGGCGCCGCGCTTGACGAAACCCTCCTGGCCGGTCGCTTCCGATACATCAGGCTTCAGGATATCAGCCTTCTCTGGGAGGTCGCGCCAGAAATCCTTTGCAGTCTTGGTTATCTCCGTCCCGCCGGTAAAGACATCGGCCGCCTGAGCCGTGGTCTCGGCAAGGCCAACCATGCCGCGTGCAGCGCGGGATGCAACGTCTCCCATGAAGCCACGCTCAGGAACGGCGCCTTCTGGGACATCATCATCCGGGATATCGGCCAACAGCCTTTCAGCTATGGAAGGAGCAACGGCACCCTCTTCATCCGGTACGTCCGCCAGTAAGTCTTCAGCGATTCCCATTACAGCCCCAATTCTTTGAGTCGTTTGAGTGCTTCAGCCTTTTTCAGCTTTCCTGCCTTCACCTGCGCCCTGATAGCCGCCGCCTGCTGCGCCACGTCTTCGCCCATGCCGCCAAGTTCCTGCTCCGCTGCCGCTACCGCATCAGCGCCGCCGCGCTTCTCTCTCCCCGGATTCGTCGGGCTGTTCTTGTCATAGTAGAACCCTTCCTTGACAACCTCGCCGGCCGCGTTCGTCTCCGGCGGGACAAAAGCCCAGCTGGGATTGACATCTTTCGTTTTAGGGAAGTTCCCGCTCAATGCGGCAAGCTCCTGTACGGCGGCGTCCTTCTCTTCCTGCGTCGTCGCTGCCTGCACCTTGGCCCGGGCCGCATTCATCATTTCTTTTTCCTGCGCCGTAAGCTGAGATTCGGCAATGTCAGACTGCACCTTCTGCTGGTCAACCCCGGCCCGGCCGGCCTCAATGTCTGCCCGCTGCTGATCAATTCCGGTCTGCGCCTGCCGATCAACAAGTTCCTGCTGCATGACGCCAATCCTCGGCGCCTGGATGGCGAGATTACGGGAAACTTCCTCATTCTGCGCCGCGGCGATGGCATTGTCCTTCGCAACTTGCGCGGCGTTCTTCGCGGCCCGCTCTTCAATGTGCCTGGCGTTTTCGGCCGCAACCTCGTCTTCCTTATTCCGGAACTTGGTCTGGACGGTCGGTTTGTACCTGTTCGCCTCGTCTACCGGCTGGAACAGCTTGTCGTGATATTCTTTCAGCCGTGCCTTCTGGTCCTCATAAGCGCCATAGCCGCCAGTCGAAGAAGCAACACCCGAACCTGCAGTCTTGGCCGGCCGGCGGGCACCGTACCCGCCCATGTTCTGCTCGCCGGGCTCGCGGGTGATCTTCTCCGCCCCGCCCTTGACGGTGATGTTCCCGCCTGGGAGCGAATAGGTATAGTCTCCGGTGTTTGGGTCCCTGTACCGCCTGGTTTCCGGCTGGCCCTGGGCGTTCTGCTGGTAATTTCCAATCTGTGCGGTTGCCGGTGGAGGTCCTCCTTGCCCGGCGCTGCCGTCCGCGTCCATCGGGTCACTCTCGGCCGACGTGGCCGTTGGGGTGCCGTGAAACGGTAATGGTTGCGTAGAGGTCGCCGGTTGTGCTGCTTCTTTCTCAGCGGCCGGCGGTTCTGCTGCTACGGCCCCTGCCGGCGGGCTCTCTGCCTTCGGTTTGACCTTCCCGGTAGCCGCAGTTGATGCAACATCAATGATTCCCTGGCCGACTGCTCTATTCGCCGCCCGCACATCTTCATTGACGATCCCGCCAACCGTATCTTTCGCGGCCTCAAAAACCAGGCCCGGGGTTTTCCGCAGCCCGACGCCGATACCGGCTGGAATGCCGCCGGCCTCAGTCGCGCCCTTCGCCGCCTCAACCGCCTCTGCTGTCTTCCCGGCCCAGGGCAACACGCCGCCAACTTTGTCGCCAATGGCGATACCCTCCTTCGCCCAATTCTTCGCCGCATTTACCGCGCCGGCCGGAATGGACTTGACATCGCCAACTATCCTTGATCCAAGGCTCTTGGCCGTCTCGGCTGGAGATGACACGACGGAGGCAAAATCCTTTACGCCCTGGACAGCGCTTTCCTTGAGGTTCACCGCGGCGCCAGCCACCGAATTAGGATTAACCGCAGGTGCCGCGCCATCAGGCACTTCAACCATTTTCCCGTCCTTGTCCTTGATGTACTTTTTCTGTGGGGCCATGGTCTTCTCCTACAGGTCGTAGTTTTTGGATTCAGTGATACCGGCGCTGAAACTGTGCGTCTCGCTCTTGCTCTCGCTGCCGGACTGGTTAATGCTGAAAGAGGCATTGAATGCGCCAAGGCAGGAGGCGAGGACCTGTGCCAGCAAGCCGCCCTTGGTCTTGGAAAGCTCTCCGCGCAGCCCATTCATAGAAAGGGTCCCGTCGATGAAGGCTTTGACTTGAGCAATGGCCTTCTCCAGTTCCAGCCGGTTCGCCTCGATCTTCGCTTTCTGCTTGTCGGTCAGCGCCCGCCACCAGGCCGCCCTCTCGTCAATCTCGGCCCGGTAGCCGTCAACTTCGCCCCGGTAGCCCTCGACAATGGCGCTGATCTTCTTGGCGACAAGATCAATCTCCGCGGTGTAGGCGGTCATCTGGGCTTTGAACTTCTCCAGCATCATCTGGTTTTCTTTCAGGACCAGATCGACAACCGCAATCTTTGCCTGAATCTCGGCCTTGACCCCTTCCCATTGGGCAATGTAGATTTGGACCGCAGCTTTGTATTTGTCCAGGACATACTGAGCCATGGCCTTCTTTGCATCCAGGCTCCGGTCTTCATTGTCTTTGAAGAACTGCCGGAAAAGCTGTTCCAGGGCAAGGCCCTTGTCCAGCATAAAGAGCTTGGTTGCGTGGGTGAGGTCAAACTCGATCTTGATGATATCGCGCTCCAGGTTCTCTTCCTGGTCGGCGCGAATGTTGGCCATGGTGGTCAGGACCGCACCGGCCGCGCCACCCGGGAACCCGAACCCAGAAGTGCTGGCCACGTCAATCCCCTTTTGCCAGTTCTCATCGTTGACAGTCTTCAGCCCGGCCCTGGCCCGGTCCTTCATCGCCGTTATGACTGACGCCTCAATGGCGGTCCCGCCGTTCACAATCCCGTTGTAGATGGCGTTAAAGAACGGGTCCAGGATCGTGGACGTGTAGGCTCCGGCCGTCCAGTTCAGCCCTCCGCCCGGGTCCGCCGGAACGGTCGGCTTGGTGTAGGTCAAATCTTGCTGCGGAACAGGGCGAAGGTATCCAAGAATCGGGATATCTCCGGCATCTGGCCATTCGTCAGGAAGGTTCAGGACCGGCTTGACCGGCCGTCCGGTGGTATCGGTGATCGGGTCAACAGTGTCGATGGTGACATTATCAAGGACCGTGCGATAGTTGGCCGGGAGCTGGGTGAGCATCAGTTCATCCATTTCCTCGATGGCCGTTGTCAGCTCCGCTTTTTGCTCTGCTATGGTCCCGAGCGCAGCCGTCCAGGTATCCCCGAAAAGCTGCCTTCCGGCTACCCACCCGTAATCGACATCTTCTACGCTGCCGTCCTGTACATCAACGTATGTCCCGTTCCCGTCGCTCATGCTGTCACCTTAATACCTGGTCATCCGTGCATCTTTGACGATGGGCAAAATCTCCATCATTGACAGGGAGAAATCAGCACCATCCACATTCCCGAACTCAAAGCCCCACAGCACGGCAATATCGCCCTCGCCCAACTTCTCCCGGTGCCGGTGATATTCGGCCGCTGAAGGGGTGAACTCAATGGTCACCGCCCGTGTCGCGTCCATGTTCGGAGTCGTCTTGATGTACAATGTCCCGTCCGTCTCCAGGGAGGCGTAGAGATATTCCAGCCGGATCGGTCGGCCTATGCCCATGTCGGTTGCGCCAACGGCCAGGTAGGCGTCGATATCCACGCCATCGTCAGTATCGCCGCCCATCAGCGCAAGCATGTCGTCGGAACACCCGAAGAACGACCCGTCCATCTCGAAGAACGAGTTGAACGAGAAGCCCGTCCGCTGGGTCGTCGCCTTCGATCCCATTTCCCCGACTTCGATGTTTGTTATGAGGGTCTGCATTTTCTCTTTATCCTGCTCGCATTATATCACAATAACAGCGAAATACCAAATATTTAGTTGCTAAAATGAACGTATTCTATTATCAAATTTTGCTATCCATATTTCCGGAGAATCGAAATACGAAGCCCCTATTGTGCCGTCGTCACCTTCAAACCTGCCCTCCAGAAGATCCTGCATCAAGTTTGTCAACTCTGCCGGGCCATTGCTCATCAGCGGCGGCAGGTCAACTTTCGGGGCCAGCGTGTAGTCAAATGCATCGTATAAGACAAAATCGACATAAAAATTATAGTCAATGTCTTGGGATATTACACCGTAATAGTCGCTTACTGTATGGGTATGTGTCCTGTATATAGGAAAATGCAAGAATGCAACTGCATAAGATAAGAACAACACTGCTGAATCACCGTCAGTTGTTATCGCCCCTTTGAACCACCCCGCTGCAACTTGCTCTGTAATAGATGAAGAATCCTGCACCAGCGAATAAGAATCAAGACCGCTTGGGCCATACGTCCAGTTTGCTACGCTAGTGTCTGTATATGAGAAATTATGGTCAACCACATTCGACTCGTATGTCAGAGTATATATTGAAGTGTCTGTCTCGCTGCGTGTCCCATCGTGTATGCTTCCGAGCCAGTCCTGATTGTAGTGGTCACCCCATACTACACTTCTTTCTATGTTCTGCTTGGTCCTGAGAGATGCCATCTCTATTCCAAGGAAACTATAGGCTACATAGTTGTAGTCAAGTGCCGGAGTGTGCGGACAGCATCCCATTGTTGTACTCCAGGTATAGGTCCGGCCATCCCATACTTCGTAATCTGAAATTATCCCGTAAACATTCGCCCACCCTTTTTTGATATAAATCGCATCATATCGTTGCCGGTAGCTGCCATACGTATCCTTGGTATAATACGTAACTCCGTCCGGGCTATATGTCCCCGCTTTCGGGGTTCGGGTACGCTCCGACCACGAAACTGTAGTCTCCGTCACCCAGCAGGGATTGGCGCACGAAACTGGGTCGCAAACGATATTCAGATCTGAATCGCTATCGTTATAGGTAGTTTCCCACCACAATTCTGAGGCTGGGTCCGTGCTTGGTGGCTGCCCATATTGCACAAGATCAACCTCGTAGCTTGTCATGGCTGTTTCGGAGACTTTCTCTGTATCCGGCCGCGCCATCCACGAAGACAGATCAGAATAGTCACAGGGAAATGTGACAAGACCTGTCCCTGCGTTATTCACGATATCAGCAAGTTTGTTCCTGAACCTGTCGTAGATGATTATCTTTGTCTCGAATACCCCGGTTCGCACATACAGATGCGCGTAGAAAAAATAATACGCCCAATAGGTTTCGCCCTTGCACGGATCAATGGTGTCGGTTCGGTAGGGAATCGCCACAGTGCATGAAACATCGCCGCCAAGTTCCGCGGGGAGGCGAACCACCATGGCGATTACTGTATTGTCGCCGTCTATTTTCATGAAGCAGTGCGAGGTGTGGCTGAAAACCTCAGTTGGAGCGTCAGGAATTTCAAGCCCGTTCGTAAGGTAAGAGTAATAATCTATGTCGGTATGGCAAAGATACTTGACCCCGGTAAAGGACGTGGAATCGGAGACAAGCTCAATATCAATAGTATTGGCCTCATAGTTCACTCCGACAACTGTAGCTTGCTCAGGGCAGCAGTATTTCAAATCTCTGAGTTCTACGCCGTAGGACGCAGTGCCGTAGTTTCCTCCTGTATCCTTTGGCGGGTAAACTATGCTCAATACAGCGCCCCCCAACGGTCTTCAACCGTCTTCCATTTCGGTATTCTCAAATACCCATCAGGTCCATTGAGATGAAGCGGAACGATCATCAGGCTGCACGGGAGCGGAAACACTGTCGTAATTTCGCACATAGAGACTCCTGTAGAACAGCCACACGAAGGCCCGGAAGAGCAGGGAACGATGGATACAAGCACTGGCTGCCCAACTTCGTAAATCGCGTAATCGAGGGCGAGGACGTTGCCGACTTCGACGTATTCTCCGATCTGGTCTGGAGTCTCTGTCGTTTTCTGGCAGATCTCCACAGTGTAGGAACTGCACGGGTCGTCATAATAAACAGCCGTGACAAAACCCATCGCGAAACATGGAAGGCAGAAGCATTCCCTTCTTGGCTTCTTAACCTTCTCCCCGCCCGCTCCTCCAGGGAAGGTAACCTTCGCCCAAGCCTCGCCAAATCCGGCGAAGCACTCAATGGTCGCATTGCCAAAATTCCTTGTACGGCGAAGCTGCTGGACCTCCGAAAACTGAGCCTGTGAAAGTCGAAGCTCATTTTCAACCTTGGCAAGCTCGATATCTGCCAGGTGGGCAAGCGCCCTGCTGATAGGCGCCCCCCTGTCGGTGATCAGCCTGCGGGGTATCTTCCGGTAGGCCATTTAACACGAGGCGCCCGGGGAATAGGAGAGCACTCCGGAACATTCTCCGGCCCCGGCGAAGGTGAACCCGCCTTTCAATTCAAAGAGCTGGCCGGACAATTCAACTTCCGGCTCTTCGGCAACCGCGGTCATGGTGCCTTTCAGTTCAAAGAGTTGGCCGCCGAGCTCGAACGGTATGGATGTTTCGGCATCCATCCCGCCCTGCAATTCAAACAACTGGCCGCCAAGTTCAACCAGTGCATCGACAACTACATCAATCCCGCCCTGCAACTCGAACAGTTTCCCGGAAAGTTCGGCCTCGATTGACCGCTCAATAGAAAAGCCGCCCTTCAGCTCGAACAGTTGGCCGGTGAGCTCGATCTCGTCGATCTGGAACCCGCCCTTGAGTTCAAAGAGCTTCCCGGACAGTTCTGCAACAGACTCGGTGTTGAGAGAAATTCCGCCCTGCAACTGGAACAACTGGCCGGTGACTTCGAGGAGCGACCCTACCTCTCCTTCTCCTGATGCAGATAGGCCCCCTAGAGTTATTCCACCTGTCGCGCCTCCATCACCTTCCGCGACAACCGGGGAAAGGGTGACGCCTCCGAATCCGCTCGCTATTCCACCGATGCCTACCGAATTAATATCAAGATCGCCAACTATCGGAACAGTCGCCTCAAACTCGATATGCCTGAAGCCAGCATTTGCATAGGTAATATATGCGTCTGCAATACGAAGGATGTAATACCGAAACGATCCGGTAGTGCCCAATACGAAATATTGCGGATCGGCCGTGTCTGCTGCGGCGTGCTCGGCCGCTGTAAAAGAATCAAGTAATGTTAGATCGGTTGTGTCTGAGTATGTAGTGTTATCAAAGGCTGTAGATGAGTTAGACCCGTAAACAGAAAAATTCTTAATGCCACGATTAGTATTGGCTCCTGATTCATGAGCATTGTCGAGCCGTATCCTCGTTATAGTCTTTGCAGACCCCAGATCGACATTGAATTTTTGTTCATACGTTGCCAGAAAATTTGCAGATTTCCATTCATTATACTGCCAAGTACCTGTAAGTGGCAATCCAGGATCTGTTCCAAAATGAGCAGAATAATACGTCGCATTGTATACACTCGTCGCCTTTACATAGGTTGTACTATGTGCCGGCGGGTACTGAGGAATATAGTCTGCCATGGTACTTGATTACTGCAATGGCACTGTCAAGGTGAATTCGTCAATGGTTTTGGTGACACCGGTGGTAACAGACGGGGACATCACCAAGTCTCCAGCAACTCCTACCGAAAAGTCAATCCTCCGGTACGCCTCGCCAGCATCGGCTCCAGTGTCGAAGGCGTTGTCATACAGTCTCCCCCACGCGGCTGTTCCGGTATCAAGACCGGCATCGCTCCATACCTGGCTGACCATCTTGGCGACAGAACAGGAAGCGGCCCCGCAGGTCACGTCATCGAACAATAGGCCGTTGGCATCTGCCCCGCCGGTAAATGCGCCGGAACTCTCGCTGATCTCCAAAAGCAGGGTCCCGGACTCAACTGTTTCCGGTGAAGCAGGTTGTGCCCCGGAATAGATCCTGATCACCCCGCGCCGGAAGATGTCAGACAGGCTCATTCCCCGGGCAGAGGCAAGGGCTGTCGCGTCACCTTCCGCTTCGGTTGTTAAGAGCCCGGTACCGACATCAAGATCTGTCGCAGAAACGTCAAGAATTTCGTAAGTTCCGTCATTACTGGTTGATCCATCGACCGTTACCTTGTCCCCAATATGGAACACGGCCAGCCCGCTCGCTGAGTCGTGGATCTGGTCGTTCCCGGCACCGCCGTCAACATAAGCAATGGTCGCAGCCTGGATAACAACATTGACGACTGCCCGGCCTCCGGCAAGGTCTTCCGCCGTCTGCTTGGAAAGGATGACGGTTGCGCTTGCTGTCCCGCATGTCAAGACCAACAGAGCGAGAATAATCCCGAGTTTCTCAAATACTTTCATGGCACACCCCTTAAACGTACATTTCGACATCGGTAACGGTTGCATAAACGCCGACGGTGATACCTACTCCGGCGCTCATGTTTATCTCGACCCCGGACAGGCCAACCCTGCCGTCTGCCCGGACGGCGCTTGTGCTGTTCCCGGTGACAACCGTATTGGCATAGAGCCGACCGAACAAGGCGTCTCCTGCAACCAGACCCAGGCCCTTCAGGACCATATCTGCATCGGTGGCTGGGTCGGTGGTAATGACCACGTTCCCGTCCACATCGACGGTGAAGTTGATCCCGTTCGTCGGTGAGCCGGAGACAAAGGCCCCGCCATCTTTCGTGATGATGACCAGCGGGCTTGCCCCTTCCGTGGTGTCAGCGTCAGCTGGCCGCGATACGGCGAACAGGTGCAGGACCGAGTTTCTGAATACTTCCTGGAACGATCCGCCGCGGTGAACGCTGAGGATAACCTGGTCCCCTTCAGCCTCGGTCGAGAATGTTCCGGCCGGAACCTCGATATAACCGGCAGCCGCCGCCAGTATCTTCGGGCAAAAGTTATTGCTGGTGCTCCCGCCGACTCCGACATAGTCATGAACATAGTCGGCAAACCCGGCAAGCCCGTTCGCAGAATCGAAAATCCTGTCTCGGCCGCCTGTCCCGGTTCCGTCTTGAAAAGCGAGAGTTACCGCTGTTTTCTGGAGCTTCTTAACAGACTCAAGGCCCAGGAGGGCTAGCTTGGCGCCAGTGCTTAAATTCCACATATCCTTTTCTCCTATCCTACTGAATGAATGAAATGGGGTTTCATGTAGCACGACGCCCCAAGGCCCCCGCAATTCGTGTCGATCATCTTGTCTGTCAAATTCGCAATACTTCCGTCAGCAAAGCCGACCATTGCCCCGGTCTTTCCACGCCAGAGCCGGCAGTATCCGCCGCCTGGCAGGCCAAGGTCCGCAACAGCTACTTTCTGGTGCCATTCCGACCATTCAAAGGCCGGCCCGACATCCTTGTTGAACAGCTTCATGTCCCGCAAAGCGCCCTGTCCCTGCATGAACCATGTGTGGTGTTCGGTAGAGACAAACATGCCGGTCTCCACCTCAACCATCATGATTACCCTCGATTCAAAATTCTGGTGGTTCTCCGCCTTGAAGAAGGTGTTGAACATGCCGTATTCTGAGCCATATATGGTATTCGGGTCTGATGGCGTCACAATGTTGATCCGGCCCCCGTGGATGCACATTTTCCCTGGAACCGGTGCGCCTGAATAGGCCCGGACGGTATCCATGCCAAGGTAAGAATCTGTCGGCCAGGATGAAGCTACCCCGCCTTCGATAACCCCGCCCTGCGTCCCATTCCCGTAGAATGTCCGCTCACCGTGTTGCGCGTAGCAGAGTCGCGCACCGGTCAACCCGGAGACTATGAGTTGCAGCGTCCTTTCGCGCTTGAACCGGTAGAGCAACGTCCCCTTGGCCACAAAGGCGTCCCCGGTATCGCGGAACCCGGAATGATAGGCCCCGGCGAACAGCTCAGAATATCCATTGGCCCGGCGACAGCGCGGCCGGCCCTTGCCGGAACTCTCGATCACGACATTGACGCCCTTGGCCAGCGCCGTTACTCCGGTGTCAGAGTTGAACCCGATATCATCTTCGCGGTGGGCGTTATCCCCCCCAGCAGCGCCCGCGTAGATGGTGACTGGTTTCGTCATAGACATATCTTGTTCCGCTGCGGAACTCTGGTGTCCATGCGAAGGTCCGCGTCAACCTCGCCGCCGAAGTAGTTGGCGAATGCCTGGTTGTGGCCCTTCGCCTTGTCCGGGTTGTAAACGTCCGCATCGCGGTTCAGGTAATGGCGATAGAGTACCCAGTCGATCAGCCGCTCGTGGTGAAAGGCGCTGATTTCCGGCTCAACCGAACTGCTGATCGCGTAGAACGGTTTCCGGTACACCTCCATGTAGAGGGTCAGGTCCGCGTCCGGGATCTTGTTGAACTGCAGGGTGTGGTTCTTGTTGAAGAAGACTGCGGTAGGCGTCCCGGTCTCTTCGCGCCAGATCGAGTTGTCCTGAGTCTCCAAGCCCTGAGACTTGATATCCAGCGCATACCGAGTCGTGCCGTCCGTCAGATAGGCGTACTCGACATCAAATATGGACGCATGGTAGGGATAGTGTGCCCGGCCACTGGTGACATCGATCTTGACAACATCCGCGGTTGTGTTCGCCGTCGGCAATGCCCCGGCCGGCGTCACGCTCCCGGTATCCGTCCAGGTCAGTGTTCCCTCGTCCACGGTGGCCATCAGCTTTTCCGGCCCGGCCGATGTCCGGCCATATACCTTGTAGCCAATGGCGCCGGTGACAGCGGTCCAGGTAATGACCACGCCCGAGCTTGCCCCGGCTGCTATGGTTGCGGCCGTTGACGGAAGAGTTACGCCCAGATCGTTGTAGGCGACAATCTTGTAAGAGTAGGTCGTCGCCGGCATGGTCCCGGTGGTCGCAGTCAGAGTTGGCGCCGCCGGAGTTGAAAGTTCAATGGTCCGGCTGTCGCGCAGGAGCCGCTTTCGTATCGCCGCCTCTTTCTCGGCCTCGGCCAGCCAGGCGTAGCCCTGCACGTCCGAAGTGAAATACGGCGCAACGGTATCCGTCGCCAGGGTCCTGAACAGTGCAAGCAGGGTTGCGCTTGCCATCAGATGAGCCCAAACTGGTCGATCATCTTGTCAAGCTGCGCCCGCATTTTCTCCGGCCCGAGGTTTGGGTGGAACTTCTGCCCGGGGAAATAATGGGTGGCAAACTTAACCATGGCGTCCTTGTCCATCCTGGTAAGCTGGTCGCGGGCGTCCTGGATCCTGTCTTCTTGGGCACGCTGTTCTTTGTCGGTGGCGAGCGGGTCAACGTCCGGTGCCCTAGCGTCGGCCTTGTCGCCCATCACCCAGACATCCTTATGCCGAAACATCAGGTGCGCCTTGCTGGCCTGGACAAGAATCGTCTCGCCCTTCTGCCAGGTGATATTCGTGCCATACACGCCGTCCCGGTAAGAAGCGCGGTGGCCGATGTACTTGACCGCTTCGGTCGGAATCTCGTTGTTTTCGGTGTCTTTGACGATGGTCACGGCGCCCTGGACCTTGTTGCAGGCTGCGACAACGTAGGAGAAGATGGCCCGCTCCGCCTTTTCCGGGTCGTCAAGCTGGTCCCAGGTGATGCCCTTTTCCGGGTGTTCTTCCGGCAGCCTGGCCCGCCATGAGTCGTGGCTTTCCTCAAGGGTTGGGAGATTGCCTTCCGCCTCCTCGTTGACCCCGGCGACATACCTTTCCTGCTTGTCGGCCGGCTCTTTATCCCACGCCTTGACATCCATTCCCCGGACGGACCGGAGCGCCATAATCGCGCTGTGACAGATCATCGCTATCGCTTTTCGTTGCACTGACTTACCTCCCCGTTTTGGTTAAAATCCTGCGGGAGAGTTATTCCCCCGCAGGATTGGTCGTCCAGGCCGCTTCTTGCTTACGCCGGGCCTGCCAGGTTGCAAATCACGTCGAACTCCAACGCGCTCGCATCGCCAATATCAGCGCCTTCAACGGTGCCGATCAGGTAAGCCTCTTTCGGCAGTTTCACCGGAGCAAAGCCGGCCGATTTCCTGGTCAGGCCGGTGGCATTGATCGCGGATGCCGCCAGGAAGAAGTCGTCATCCTGGGGCACGGCAGAAGAATCAACGCCGTCCACATACTGAAAACCGACCTTCATCGTGCAGGCGTTGGTGGTTGCGTTGCTGACGATCAGGTTCCCGTCATACAGGGTCGCGCCGGCCGGCAGGATGCCGAGCCGTACAACGGTCCCATTCACAACAGCGGTTGTCAGGTCGGAATCAGTGCAGATCCCGGCGGCGGTGGTTTCGAACTTAAACGGCAGAACCGACAGGTTGCCGTATGCCCCTCCGCTCTTGATCAAAGCCTGGCGGAGATATTTTTTGGTAGCAGTTGCCATTTTGTGTACCTCTTGAGGTTGAAATTTCAGGGCGTCATAAGGACCGCCCTGTTTTTATTACCGACCAGCCAGGGCGATGGCCGAGTCAATGGCCATGACACCGTAGTCCGTGTACTGGGACGAATCGCCGTGATCGACCAGGAAGCGGATCTTGCTGTTACCAGCGACCATGCCGATGGCGACCTCGAACTCGTTGTCATGATCCAGCCACTTCTCAGACCAGAAGAACGGGTTGGAGGTCCTGGTGTCCTTTCCGAACGCCTGGGCCAATGCCTGGCCGCCAAGCAGCAGCGCCCGGTCAACAGCGTGCGTGGTGCTGAACGCTGCCGGCACGAGGTCGGTGGTGGTCTCGGTGGTCGAGGTTGTCAGTGCACACCAGTTGATAGCGGTCCCGGAGTTGAAGCGGATGGGCTTGGGCATCCTGACGATCAAGATGTTTTCCCACATCGCCGCATCACCCAAGAAAAGCGGGTGGTTCTTCGCCTGGGAGGCGCGAGCATATGCCTGCGCCTGCAGTGCCCTGAAGTTGGTTGACCTCTTGATGCTTCCGTACTGCTCGCTCGATACCATGAGCACACGCAGGGGAGAGTCTTCCGCCGCCGAGTCGCCGTCAAATTTCACCGGGGGCATGGGGAGGGACATGCCATCCACATACATCCGGATCTCGTCCAGCACGTCCGTGTTCATCACGTCGGTTGTGGCAATGGTGATTTCATTGCCGCCGGCCGCGATCTGCTCAATGCCGGAACCGGTAGACATGAAATGCCGGTTGCGGGTCGGGGCACGGAGGGTATTGATCAGGATCGAAGCGAAGTCGGGATCAGAAGCGAGCGGGATTGCCCACTCAATGCTGTACGCATCACCACGGGCACCGGCCAGGTGGACCAGGGGAAGCTGGTCGTTCAGGCGCATCATGTAGCTTTCCGCCTGCGCCTTGGCCAGTTTGTCAAGCTCCCATGGGGTCCGCTGCTGGGTCATTTTCCCGCCGGCGGTGATTGCCTTGCGGTACTGGTTGATCTTCAGCGAGTCGGTGGTCCCGGTCATGGCCTCGCCGTAACCCTCGATCTTCGTGTCGCCCATCGCCGGCTTCCCGCCGATGATGTTGAACAGGTCGAAGGAAATTTCATCGGTGGCCTTCTTTGACAGGTCCCGGCAACGAACGATGGGGTAATCTGTGGACGACTGCAGGCGCAGGTGGCCCTCGGCGTCCTTCTGGAGGGGCATCGGTCCGGCCAGCCTGTTCATCAGGGTGGGCCGCTGCATACAGTTTACGAAAAGGCCGGCGCTTTTGATGGTGTTGGCCAGCGCGCTGCCTGAAGGGATATGAGTCATGGTTCTTACCTCTTGATTTTGTGGTGGGTTACACCTTCATCCGGAGTGCCCGGTTAACGAGCCGGTCTACTTCTTCTTTGGATTTACCCTCCAGCGCCGACAGGATTCCGATTCCGGAACTGTTCGCCAGGGCGTCGGCGGGGTCGCCGTGCGCCTGGGTCCCGGCCGGCATCTCTGACAGGCTGACAGGAGGGGACTTCTTTACCTCTATCTCCTTCTCAGGCTTTACCTTTCCCGCTGTCTCGCCTGCGGGCGGCTTGTAAAAGGTCGACCCCTTGAAGTCGTTCATCAGCTCTACTACCTGCGCCGCTGTGCCGCGCTGCAGCACGTCGACATATCCGTTGCGTACAAAGGACGGCTTACTCTCGACAAACTTGGCCAGGTCCTCGCCGGCCATGATCGCGTCGAACTCAGGAACATCCTGGCGGATGGAAGAGAAATGCTTCTCAACATCCAACCCCTGCTTGGCCGCCTTGATCGGCTCCAGTTCGGACTCGACCTTCGTGGTCAGTGCAGCAATCTTCTGGTCGCGGGCGTCCAGTTCGGCTTTGTAGGTCGCCCTTTCGGCCGCCTGCATCGCTTCAAACGCCTTGACCAACTCCGGCTCCATCTCCCGGGCCTCTTCAATAAGCTGCCTGGTTGCGTCGTCGGTCCCGGTCTTGACATCGACCTTCTGTGCCGCGGCAAACTGTTCTTCGAGCGTTGCCAACTTTCCGGCCATCTCCTGATTCTGCTGCGTCAGGGCTGCGAGTTGGGCTTTCGCCTCTTGCGCTTCCTGGCGGGCTTCCTCCAGTTTCTCGTACTCGATGGTATGGACTCCATCCTTGGCCATGATCACCGGCTTTGCTTCCGGCTCTTCCGCCGCTTCCGGCGCTGCCTTTTCAGACTCGGCCTTCACTTCCGGCTCATCCTTGGCGTCAGGGTCTTTCCCGTGGCCTTCAAATTCAAAGCCTCCTGAAAGAAGTTCTTCCATCTTTTCGGGGGAGATCATCCCGTCCTGCTGGTTCTGCTCCAAAAACTCTGCTGCTGTTGCCATCCTTTGCCTCCTGCTACAATCTCGCCTGTAGCCGCAATTTATTTTGATTTACCCCTTCCCCGATCTCGCCCGGGGCTGCTTCCGCTAGGGTGTCTCGGTACAATAAAAAAAAGGGCGGCAAGATTCCTCTCCGTGTGGAGTGAGAATCCGCCGCCCCTATTTGGTGGTCGTCCGGTTATAGTTATGTCATGTCAAGCTAAGTCATGATGTTTCCTCAAACAGTACCCTCATTTCCATCAGCGCGGATATCCAGTTTTCGAGGTCCTCCTTGTCCATAAGGGGAAGGTCGATAAAGGTTTCCTTTCTCTTGAAATCGTATTCTGAATTTGCCGGCACGGATATTCGCACTGTAGGCCCATATCCCTGCCCAACAAATATCGATTCGCCCTTTATGCTTACCTTCTTCAGGGCCATGGCTACTTGTCCACCTTGATACTGATTTCCTTGACCCTGATCATGGCCAGGGCGGGCTTGTGCTCTTCCTCGATGATGAGCCAAACCCCATGTTTCTTGCACAGCTCCCGGATCTCTGCCGCGAGCTGGCGGGCCTCTACTTCCTTCATTACTCGGTAGCGATCAAGGCGATACCGGCGGCGGCCGACTGATCGGAAACCGTCACGATGAAGTCAACTCCGCTCTCGTAATGCACGAAATAGTCGGTGTACTCGGCCAGATCAACAGGCGTGTTTACCTGGTCCTGCGCCACAACAACCTTGGCGACAGACAAGACACCATCTTGAACGATGGCGGACCCGAGGGCCTCTTCATTGTCCGCATCCCACTTGTACATAGCGTCCAGATAGACATTCAGCGTCTCGCCGGTGGCCACGCCGAAAGCGGCAGCCCCCTGCGCAGTCAACAGGACTTGGATACCGTCGGCAGTGTTACAGTTGGCATCACACCCGGAGACATCCAGTTCGACCCACTCCCACACGCCGGCAGCGGTGGCCGGAAGAACATAAGCTTGATCTGTTCCGTCGGTGTCATCAATGGTCAAATCCAGGTCGCCGGAAGCCGTGGCCTTGTCAGTCATCAACCAAAATCCTACGTGGCCATTACCGCTCAGGTCGTCCTGGGTAATGGTCCCGTCCACTCCGTCATTCTCAACAGCAGTGGCGCCGAAGGCGATTTTGACCGAGTTGGTCACATCCCGGTAATAGGTGGTGTCTGCGGTAATGGCCACGTTCGTCCCGGCATCCACTTCCGCCCATTCGCCGGTTGGGGTGGCGTCGATATAGGCGATGGTCTCCGTGGTCCCGTTTACCATCGTGCCCATGGACTTCAGTTTGAGCCCGGGCAGGCCGACGATCTTATTCCTGGCACCGGCATTGCCGCCGGTAGCCTCCGAGGCAACCGTAACATCATTGCTTGTAGACACGGCTCCGGTCACGGTCAGCGTCTCGCCTATGGCAGCGGCACCGACAACGGTCAGGTCGTCTCCTGCCGTCACGTCGTCGGTTGCGGTGACATCTGCGCCCTGCACCAGATCAGTGGCTGTGATATCATCGGTACTGGTCAGTTGCTCGGCCTGCACCGTTCCGGTCGCGGTGAAGTTTCGTACTGTGGTGGTGTCTAGGTTGGCGTCGGAACTGAGCGCCTTACTGGCCTGGGCCGTTCCAAGGGTGGTGATATCGATCACGTTCAGATCGGTATAAGCCCCAGTGAACCCGTCCAGCTTGTTCAGTTCCGCTCCTGTCGCCGTAACCTCGGTCACAGTGAAGACGGAAGAATTCTCGTTGTACCAGCCGATCACCTCTTCGCTGACAATCTTGGTATCACCAGTTGCCCACTCAACATCCTGGCCAATCCTGATCGGTCCTTTCGCACCGGTCCCGGAATAAGTTACCCAGTAGTCGGCAAAGGCCGGAATAGAAAACCCGGCAACCAGCAGCACCAGGGCCGCGAAAATGGCTACTCCTCGCAGGCCAAACACATTCTTTTTCATTGCATACTCCTTGTTAAAAGTTTGGACGGAAATAGCCGCCCTTGCATCTTCCCTGCGGGAAGTGGTTTGAAACTGTGGTCAAAATCACCGGCCAGGCTGTGCCTTTGCACTCCGGGCATTCGAGGCTCTTTGGCTTGTCGGCCAGCTTGCACTCATGCTCCGTTACCTTGCGGCATTTGATGCACTCGTAGTCGTATTTCATTTCTGGCCGTCTCCGTATTCCTCAAGGAAGATTCCCAAGGCGGCCTCAACACCTATGCGGAAATGGCTTGTGCCCTCTATCCCTGGCAATAGGTCGGCCATTCTCTTTCTGCATTTCTCGAATTTTTCCTTTCTTTTCCCGTGGTCAATCTGCGAGCAGTCAACCATGAAGATCGGGGCCGGCGGTCCTTTTGGAAGGATTGATTCTCTTTCGACCTTACCCTCCAGCGTGCTGACCACATGCTTTAGCCGCTCGATCTGCATTTCCGTGTCGTGCTTGTACTGTTCAAACTCGCGACGTGGGACACGATTATCCTTCAGGTTTTCAATTTTTTCGAGCAAGTACAGGTAATCGTTCTGGCTGGCTTTCGGCTGTTCGGCACACGATCCCCCGCTGGCTGCCTTTTTTCTCACGTTTATTTCTATTTCAACCTCGTCAAGAATCCCGAAGTCGCCATTGCCACGCAATACTGCGTGTGTAAGTCCGTTCCATGCAACCACATTCAATGCAGACTCTTCGCTGACATCAGGTCCAACAAACTTTGTAAATTTCCGCGTAATCATTTCCCTCTCCCTTCAATTTCCCCTGAATGGCCGTACTTCTCGGCCTTTGTACATTAGGTAAAACGATTCCCTGTCGCCCTTTCTGTTCCTAGCCAGTGCGCATATCGTCCCGCCGCAGTCGAGTGGGCAAATATTCGCTACGATGAAACTGTCTACATCAGCGTAAGCGGTCCCGTACCAATCTACGTCACCAATCTGCTCGACCTCAACGCTGTCAATTGTTCCATCCTCGATAACTCTGAACCGTTGCCCCGGTTTCAGCGGGCTAAGCTGTTCCGTCCCGTTTCCAATAATGAACTTGTCATTAGAATAGCGGGGGTCTCTCCCAACCGTGACAATATCGCCTCTCCTGAATATTTCTAATGCCATCACTCAACCCCCTGCGCTTCTATTCCGGCGTTCATGCCGTCTAGGGGAGCGGCCGGAGCCGGGGTGGGAATTCCAGGAGGAGGGGTCCCCGGCTCCGTCGCTCTTGGTGGAAACATCGGAGATGTATTCTGCCGAGGAGCAGGGGGCGCAATGCCCGGCACGACTCCTGCAGGCCCGGCCACTATCGGCGCTTGGTCCTGGTCCTCGAACCCCGCCGACCTCAACACCTGATCAGCAATCGGTGCAACACCCGGCGCAACCGCAATCTCTTTCCCGGCCTGCGTGGCTGAGTAGATGGCGTCAATGGCCTGGCTCACGGTCTCCTGGACCAGCTTCTTTATCCGGGCGTCGGTCTCGCGCTCTTTGATATCCAGTTCCCGATTCTTGACCTCAAAGCCCTTCAGGGCCAGCGCCTTCTCAACTGCATCCTTGATCTGCTGTTCGATCTGTTCAGGCGTAGCCTGTTGGCTCATTGACCTGATTGCCTCGATGATCTCTTTCTTGTGCGGGATGGTCATCAGGTCCAGAACATAGGGCAGGGTCACGCTTTGGAAGTTCGCCGGCATCGACTTGAACACTTCCGAGATACTGGCGAGCTGCTGAGTCCTGAAACTCGGAGTGGTCGGCACATCGGCCAGTTCCACCTTCAGCTTCACGCGCTCCGTGTCGTTGTTCAGGTATTCAACTCCGGTAATTTGGTCCACGGTCGGGACGTTCAGCTTGATGGTCTTGGCCTGCTGGATCGTGTCGCCCTCGATGAAGATTGATTCCTCGTTGCCCTTCATGTCCTCAAGGATCAGGCTCAACAGGGTATCTCCAACCAGCGCCCGGCCGTACTGGAAATTGTCGTTCATGTCGGCCAGGGATTGGACCGACTGCTCAACCAACTGAGAAAGCGCAACGCCGGACTGCCCTTTCGGATCGTTTCCGGTGAAGGCATCCGTTACCCGGCCAACGCGCTTGATCGCTTCACGGGCATCTTCCAGCCGGCGGGCCTGCTGCTCGCTCAACTGGAAATCTCGCTCGATCTTGAAAATACCCTTTTGCTGCATCGCCTGGGCGTCCAGGAGGATATCCGCATCCGGCCGCGCAACCTCGTTCCGGAAAGTCGCGTCATCCATCAGCACGGCACCTTTCGTCCGGATCGTCCGAACCGCGGCCAGGCCCCACTGCATCTTGCTGATTCGGGCGTTGATCTCGTCCTGCAGGTACATCATGCCGCGAATCAGGCCATAAGGCACGCCGGTCCGGTCCTCTTTCTTGCCCCAGAACGGAATATAAGGGAACCGGTTATGTCGGTAAGGGCTAGGCATGTCCATAAGCAAATGAGGCCCGAGGAACCACGCCAGCCGAACCTTTCCGATCACCGCCTCGACAACCTTGTAGCCTTTCCCGAACCGTGCGGCTTCCATGTGCCATTGGTCTTTCCGGTTGAACTCGATTACCCTTCCGCCAGGAGCCATCAGGATTTCCGCCCGCATGAACTGACGATACCACAGCTCAAAAAGACAGACGCGCCGGTTCATCAGGTCGCGCCATTCCTGCTCTTCGACCGACCAGCCGCGCTCTGCTTCGTATTCCATGGCCAGGTCGGTACTTGTTCCGCCTTCGCTGATCAGCTCCGTGATATCCGTGCCGCCCCAGTTATTGCCAACCCGGCGGATAAGCTCCGCCTTGTCAGGGAACATGAGCGCGGCAATGTCTACATCGGACCATTTCCGGCGCAATAGCCAGCGGGCCGCTGAAATGTCTTTTCTCTTATCGGTCCAATCCCACCAGATTTCATTGCGGTGGACAGCCTCACACCGGTACGGGAATTTGAATGGGTCCTGCTCTTTGGCAACCTCAACCCAACCGATACCAACCGATACCTGACTTTCGTAAGCTTCGGAGCAGGCATGATCCGCGCCCGATTTCTTTTCTGCCTTGTTGAGCTTGTGGTTTAACCCTTCGGCTACTTCCTCAGCGCTCTCGTCACCATCCGGCAACACCTGCCAGTCAGTGCGGTTCTTCGCCTCCATGCCCAGGATATCGTCAATCGTCGCGCCAATCAGCGGCTCGATGGCCGGCGGTATCCCTATCGCCTGCTGGCGCTGCAGGATATCGGCATCCAGTTGGTTGCCATCCTTGTAGTCCATCTCCTTGTCGGCCCGGCCACGCCATGACGGCTGGTTCCGGATCTCTTCCAGGACATTGGCCAGAGCGTCAGAGTTCGCCCGTGTTGCATCGGCGCCTTGGTCGATGATCACCGGCACCTTGCTTTCGTCCATGGTCCTGGTCAGGGTGGTAAACATCAGGCGACTCTCCAGTTTGCTGGGGCGCGGCGGGGTTGCTGCTTCCTCGCGGCTATCCTCACGGCGAATGTCAGGGCTACAGCATCGGCGCTATCCGGAGACGGTATCCCGCGGGCTTTCATTTTCTCCTTGCTCTCCATTACCAGTCGCCTTGATGAATCGTAACTGTAGGTAGGCCCAACCATGTCGGTCTTCAGCACTTCATCGTTTGGCAGTGAGCACGGAGAATCTTCGAGCCACTTCTTGAACGCGCCGTACATCTCTTCTTTACGGCGGATATATAGGGCTTCTTCAACAGCCCTTTCTCCGTTATGGACCCTGTTCACTGGGTATCCGAGTTCAAGGAGCCTGTCGGCAACCCCAGAGCCAATTCCGGTACAATCAACATTGATAGCGTCCGGCTTCCAGGCATCGGCCTTGATTGCAGTCAGCCCAACAATCTCCATCGTTCCCTTCTTGCGGTAACGGTCAATAGGTAGCACAACCCTTCCTTGTCGGCAGGCTATCGCGGAGGCATCCTCGCCGTACTCGGCCGGGTCAACCCCCATAATCTTCGGGGCCTGTTCGTCCGGCTGAATATCCGTGGACATCGCTTTTTCAATCAGCGGCAGCTCCAGGTAGCTCCCAAGTGTTGAGGACCGAAACGCCAGAGCGATACTTGCCGGGTATTCCTGGTCAAACAGCCCCGAATCTCCCTGGAAATCCGTCTCGACCTTCGCCCGGCGCCATACCATCTGGCCGTCTGTGAGATCGTAAATGGCCTTGTATTCAAGCTCTTCCTCGGTCATCGACCAGCCTTCCGGCACTTCCCGGGTGTATTCCGGCTGCCAGTACCATGGAACGAATATCAGCCGGTAGTCGCCTTCTCCGCGCATAGCCTGCATGGTCATCGTGTGGAACATATTCCCGATTCCGTTCGCCGTGCTCTCGATGATGATCTCGGTTCCTGGCAGGTCGGGGACAGTTTGCCCCAGGCCTGCCAGATGGTCTTTGGCGTTCAGCCAAAACGCGGCTTCAGACCCGTGGAAATAGTGAACGGTGAAACTCCGTCCTGTCCCGGTTGTCCTAGCCGTCCCGACTGCATACCTGCTTTTCAGCCGGTCAAATACCAGTTCGTTCGCGTTGCTTGCTCCAGTGTGCGGGCGAAGGGCGGGCGGCAGGTTGTCGTGGTAGTTCTTGGCCATACCGAAAATATTGGTCGTTGCTTTGTCCTCATGCGTCAGGATAAAAGCCGTCTTTCCCCCGTTCAGCGTCGTTCTCCAGTAAAGTCGGCCTTCGGTGTAGGTGGAAATCCCCTGCTGCCGACCTTTAAGCACCAGCACCCGGACCCGGCCGGTCTCGCGCAACTGGTTCTCGATCTGCTCATGCACATATTGCTGTGCCCGGTTCAGCGCGAGTGGAACAATTTTTCCGTCCTTGTCCTTAATCCGCAGGTATTGCGAAGCGTAGAGCGGATAGTTTCTCCTGAGCTCGCGGAGCACATCAATCGCAGGCATCGAGCTTCTCCAGGAGATCTTCGATTGTATTCCCGGCCGGTTGGCTCTCGATTCCAAACACCTTGCGCTCCAGTTCGACCAAACTCTTCAGCGCTCCTACCAGCTCAACGGCGCCCTTTATCCGCATCGGCAAGCTCGCTACCTTTTGAGCAACGCCTGCCAGCTTTTCCATGTCTCCGGATTCCAGAGCCAGCGTCATCTGCTCAACGAGTTCCTTGTTGTCGGTCAGGGCATCGACCTCGGCGGCGAGCTTTCGGACCAGCTCCCTCTGCTGCGGTACATCAGTACGGTGAGAGAGGATGACATCGGCTTGGGCGTGTGCATTTGCATCAACGGTTGACGACTCTGTTGCTTTGGCAACCGTTTTGGCAACCGCCGCTTTGGCAACCAGTGCATCAGCCTTGGCCTTGATCTTTGCGCTGAGATCACGGGGGATGTCGAACTTGGTGAAATATTTGGTTATCGCCTGGTGCGATAATTTGCCGCCGGTCCTCTCCTCATAAAGCGCGGAAAGCTGCCGGACGGTCAATATCCCGGCTCTCCACTCTGGCTCTATGACGCCGTAATCTGCTCCGGCCACTACTTTACACCACCGGCTGATAATTTTTGATCTGTCATGCTACAGGTTGTATTCATTTGCTATAAATCCACGCAAGAATTGCTGCGACTATGGCAATACCTAACGTGATTATTGCTGGCTGCCACAGAAAGATGACCTGACTGGCTATCTCTGTCACTCATCTCTCCATTCGGGACGCTGGTCCAGGACGTACCGGCGGGCCGCGGCCTCGTTGATCTCCTTGGCCTGCTGCAGTGTTGACTCGACCGGGGTAAAATCATCGCTGAACAGATCGGCCATCGAATCGCCTTGCAGGATTTTTCCCAGGTCCGCCATGTCATCCATTGCCGCACCCCCATAAACGCAAAAAGGCCCGACAGTGCTAACTCACGCTGGAGCTGCATTGTCGGGCCTCAGTTGATCCGGCTTGGTTACCGGGAACTTCAGGAGCCGAAGTTATTCAGTTTTCAATTCAATTATCGGATAAAACCGGGAACTTGTCAAATTATTTTTTACGCTACTCTTTCCCCACCACAATAATCAACGCCTCGCCGCTCATCTCCCAGCGCGGCGGCATACGGATATCTCCGCCGTTACAATTCAAAATCATTTTGATCTGCCCGGTAAACTTCCCAGCCTTAACGTTTCGCGCTGCCTGGATTGCGGCTGCTGCTATCTCGCGCTCCCGTGCATCGAGTGGGGTCAGGATCATTTCTTTTTCCTCTCCCGCCGCATCAGCTTTTCCATCGCATCGTGAAAATATTCGCACCAGAAATCATGCTCATACATCTGCCCGTGCCGCGGATGTTTCCGCTTCTCTGATTTGATCAGTCGTTTTTGCATCCTCCTGTTAGCGTCAGCCTCGGCTAAAGGGATCAGCCTGTTGCGTTGCTCGACGTAATCATTTGCCATTTTTGCCCCCTATTTTGACAAGTCCCTCTTCGATCAATTGCCGCTGCGTCCGAAATATCCCCTCATGAAACGCGATATCCACGTCCCTCCCCTCGTATCCGTCAGGCGGCCGGCGGCGACCGTCAACAACGTCATGGCAGTATGCGCAGGACCTGGCGCCCAGGATGTCAATTTCCTTTTTTGCCATGCCTGTTCCGGCCATTCGCAGGTGAGCGTGGACGGTGGTTTCGTTGTCCATCTTGCAGCCGGGGAGCCGCACCGTGCAGGCCTTACCGTTGGCGCTTTCAGTGATTTTCGACATACGCAGTCTCCTCAAACTCTTTTTGCCTATCGGCCGGCCTCGGTAATACGCATCTGTTGCCGGCCGCCTCTAACTCCACCTGCTCCATGTACTCGGCCATTTGCTTCCGGCCGGCCCTGGTCGTGCTGGTCATCTCGATCAGCTTCCGGTACAGCCTGTTTGCCCGCTCTTTGTTTCCCCGGCTCCACTCCTCCCTGAGCAGTTCAAGAAGGTCGGCGTATGCTTCGTCGTCCCGGGTGAAGATTGGCTTTAGGTGCCGCATCTTCAGATCAAAATGCAATTCGTCTTTCGTGTGCCCGAGTGCCTCAGCGTAGATCGTCACCCACTCCCAGTACAGTGCGTTCTGGTTCAGGCTCCGTGCTGCCCGGTGCGGCCTTACCTCCACATCGTGATCCAGAGAGAGCCCGGCGATGATCTCAATGACCAGTTGCCGGGTTTCCTCGGTGTTGAGGTGGACGGTCTTTTTCATGCGGCCTCATCGCTCTCGATGTCCGGGAGCATTTTTAAAGCTGACCCAAGTGTCGATATCTCCAGCCTCGGGCCGATGCCTCCGGCCAATAAAACCTGTTGCGCTTTTTCTCTGTCACCGATTAAGAGTGGCTCCGGAACCGCATCATTGTACCCCCGCTGCCGATTGTCAGCCTCGGAGATCCCTATCAGTTTTGAAGGATACCGGATATCCCCGGCCCGCTGCTTGTACGCCTGATATCGGCGCTGAAATTCCAGGCCGCGAAACCTCATCTCGTCAATCGGCGTTGAGCCGAACTGCACCCACCCGCCCATGTCGTCGGCCACGGTATGGATTATCGGATCGTCGAACACTACCGTCTGGTATGTTCCGACCCTTTCCAGTGCATCGGTGAATTTAGTCCATGCCAGGAGTGCCGCGTCCTGGGTTGACCCCTCAATGAGCCTGATGATGTCCGCCGGGACCGGCATAAACTTCCCGTCAGGCGACGCCACATGCCGGCTGAACGCATCGGCCACGGCGCCGATATCGTGCTGCATGAGGGCCGCAAACCAAATCCGCATCGCCGGAATCGAAAATGATTTTCCGTACAGTTCGCTGGTAGCGGTCAACACTTCTGCAAATCTTTTTTTATCGTCATCAACCATTGATGAACTCCTGTGCCGCCATAGCCGTCTTTATTCCGGCTGGCGAGAGTTGCGGGTTTCCCTGGGTTGCTATTTTGATGAATCTGTCAACGTGTTCTGCGTCCCTGCAGATTAATTCGATTGCGTCGTAGACCTGGGCCTTGTCGTTCGCCCCCTGGTGGAAAGCTGATAATGCACATCCGTTGATTGCCAGGCAGAGTTGTTCCGGAGAGTAGCCCTCTTTGAGTCTGTCGAGGATTGCCTTTTTCCGCTTTTCCCCAAGTTGAGCGTGAGTGTGATTGAGCCTGTTTTTCCAGTGATCAAAAACAATCTTCACCTGCTGACCGTTAATCACACCCCCTACACCCCCTTTAGGGGGTTCCTGTTCCTGTTCCTGTTCCTGTTCCTGTTCCTGTTCCTGTTCCTGTTCCTGTTCCTGTTCACTGTCTACCCATACCCTAACAGTTAGCTCCCTGTTAGCTAACTGCTCCATAACCCACTCCGAACTTGATATAAATTGTTGTAATGCTTTGCTTTTTGGGAGACCGAGAATCCCGTTCAGGCAGACTATTTTTGACTTTTCATTGACAGGAAGGTTGTATTTAAACCAGTTGGGGAAGCATACTAGCCTGGTCGAGTCGCAACGAATAACCAGATTACGCTCAACCAGACTTTCCCAACATGATTTTACAATCTGAGCGGAGTACCCGAGGTCAGCCTGAATGTAGAGATCGTCGATCAAGTAGGCCCCCCACGCTGTTGAGTGCGGCGACGTGAGCAGATACAGGAAAAACAGCCGCTCCTTGTCGTTCAGCGCCCTGAATTTTTCGTCGTTCCAGATGATCGGATCAATTTTCCTATACCGGCTCAATTTCCCCTCCCTCTATTCATCACAAATGTAAACCGGAACTCCAACCGCCCCCTGTACCTGGCGCCGCATCTCTGCCACGTCAGAATTTCCGCTGCTGGCATGGAGCAACCACACCTCGCGCAGCCGTGAGCGATCAGTTTCCCGGAGAAATTCAAGCGTTTGCGCAAGGCCCATATGTGAAAACAGGAGCCGCTTTTTCTGCTGCAACGACACGGCTCCGCCCTGGACATTACTCGCTAAAACATCGTCATTATAGTTACATTCGATCATTATATTAGACAGCCCTTTAAATCTGTTCCGTATATAGGCTGTATCCGTTGCAAAAAGCAACTTATCATCTCCGCTTGCCAGAAGAAATCCGAAAGGCTCAGCAGCGTCGTGGATCGTGTCGAATGGGACCACGGTCCAGGTGCCGATTTTGACCTGCTCTCCCGCTTTGATCAGGTGTACCCTGTGGCCGGTTGCGCCGATCTCCCCGGCGGTCCCGGCGCTCATGTAGCAGTCTACCGCGGCCTTGATCAGGTCCGGCACGGCCTTTGAATGATCTTTGTGGCCATGGGAACACAGACATCCGGCAAGTGTTGACAGATTGACAGATTGCCGCAGCCTGGAAACCCTGACGCCGGCCTCCAGGAGGAGCGAGGTTTTCCCGTCGCTGATCAGGTAGCAGTTGCCGGCGCTGGAGCTGGCTATGGTCTTGATGTCGATCATGCCGCAATAGCAATCATCGTCGTCAGTTTCTCGCAATCACTACACCCCGCGGTAGCTTTAGGCGCCTTCGCCTGCGTCAGTATCTCCTTTGCTCGCGCCAGCAGGTCGGGCACCAGTCCATCATCCATGTCCACCAGCACTTCTTTCGTCCGGAACAACAGGGCATATCCGTCCGTGGTATAGCGCTGGCCGTCCACCGTCTCTGGGGAGAAATCCGTCACCGGCTCGCAGTAGATCAGCGGCAATGCTTTGACCTTGCCCTGACCGAAACTGTCCTGTATCCATCGGTACGCATTGAGCTGGCCGAAGTAGAGCGGCAGCAGCTTGTCGGCGTTTTCGGTGAACTTCGCGGTCTTGTAGTCAGGGAGGACCAGCGCCCCGTCATCGCACAAGAACAGGTCATCCACAGACGCTCTTCCGATCTTGCCGGTTGCAGGGTCGAGCCGCTTGAATTTTGACCAGTGCAGGGCAGGCAGGTATTTGACCGCGCCGGCCTTCTGCAGCTCGGGCAGCCAGGGCGGGGCTTGGTGGTAATTGTCGAAATAGGCGTGGACAACCTTCTTTATATAACTGTCAAGACTGGAAAAAATTCCAGGGAATATCTGATACGGCAGTTGCTTGACGGTGTTTTTTATCCAGAAGCAGCGCGTACATGCGTCGGGCATGGCCAGAGCCGCAAGGTTTTTGCCGGATATTTGGATTGGTTTCATACTTGCTCGATCTCCTTTGTTTTGATTCGGAAAATTATACTGTTACCGGGAATTCCTGCCCCTGCAGGTAGCCCGGTATCGGTTGCCGGCCGCTCATCTGCTTCATGAAAAAAGGAACGCCCGCCGCTGCGCATTGCTCTTTCAAGGAAAGCGCCCATTCCGGCTTCATTCCTCTGGCGAATACCCCCGACTCCCCTCCACATATTACCCAGTCAATTCCGCCATCTCCTTGCCCAATATCTTTTCTCCACCCGCAATTAATAGGATGGCTCTGCGTCCCGCGCTTTTCATGTAGTTCATCCTCAATTTTGCAAACAAAACATGGCCGCCCGGTTAATGCGTAGGTATTGAATTTTATTTCCCCTATCATCGGCTCGACCGAGACAAAGCGGACCGCGGCCGGGATCGACAGCAGCAGAGGTATCCGCTTGTCGGCCATCTCCTGATTTTCCGCCGTCACGCCCAGCCAAACATTTGGTAAAGGCCAACACGCACCAAAAGCCTCGTATGCCAGAGGTAGCCGGCCAGTAATATTCTCCGGCCGCTTGGTCAACAGAATGTAGGTCAAATGCGGGGTCCGGCGCATGATCTCCCACGCCTCCTCCCTCCAGGCGTCGGCGTCCTCATGGAAAAAGTCAGACCAGGGATTGACAAATACACGTCCCGGCTTTTTCCATCTGAGCGGTTTGCTGAACCCCTTGGCCCGGGTCACGGTATCGAAGTCCAGGCCGAAACGCTTCATTTGCCTCTCCGCGTAGCAGTTCACGCAGCCTGGGGAAACCTTCCGGCAGCCGTACCAGAATCCGTGAGAGTAATCGCACCAGGAAACTCCGCTGTTTGCTCCCATGGTCAGAACCCCGGGCCGCGCTGCTCCGGTCCGGTCTCCGCCGACTGATCAGCAACCGGGTCAATGTCGATGATCTCCCCGGTGTTGGCGTTGATCTCCAGTTCTTCCTGGAATTCGACCTCAGCCGAGATCTCCTCGGCCCTGTTGGATGCTGACTTGATCAGTAGGTTGATATCAGAACTGGCGTTGATGATCGGATTGCAGAGCTTGTTGATCACGGTCCGTAGGGACATTGCCCTGGGGAACTTCCCATGCGTTGAATCGGGCTTGATGTTCCCGTTGTTGTCAAATGGATAGCTCTTTGACTGCCTCCATGACTTCTTGATCTGGTCAAACGTCATCAACTCGGTGGCCATCACTTCACCGTTATGGCCGATTGACATAGCGTAGGCGCCGATGATCTTGTCGTCTTTGATATTCTCCATCTTCTGCTTGTGACCAGTGACGGTCTTCTTTCCCTTAACGATGGTGTATTCGACATCATCCCCTTCGTAGACGACCTCATAGGCGAAGTCGGCAATACTCTGATCAAGGCGCTTGGCCATGGCCATGGCGCCGAAATATGACCGCTGGCAGGCCAGATTCTTGCCGTAGGCGATGAAATAGCACTGCTTCTTGAGAGGGTTAAGACCCAGGACAATCATATCGAGGAGGGCTAGGGAAATACTGTTCTGCGTGCAGGATTGCAGGACCGGGTTCTTTTCTTTGTCAACGGTGTCCTGCAGGACAAGGTACGCAGCCTTGAGGGCGTTCTCCGGGCTGTAGTCTGCCGGCAGGTGCAGTTCTCCGTTGGCGATGAACTGGCGGACGCGGCCCGCCACGGTGTCAACGATGGTTTTCTGTGCGACTGCTGTTTGCTGGTTGCCGGTGGTGGCCGGCGAGTTGTTCGTGGTCATGGTGTTTTTCTCCCTCGTGTTTAAGTTGGTTATGATCAGATAGAAAATGGCAATTCTTCACACTGGAAGCCAGCGGCGCCCTTGTGGCCCCCTCCGCCGAAAGCCTTGGCGATCTCCCCGCAATCAACATCATCGCGGGTCGAGTAAAGGGAAACCGTCCACTTTCCGGCCGGCGGCTTGAGCCTGCAGAAGGTGATCATCAGATCGTGCTGCTCAGGGTCGTAGACGGAATCGAATATTTTTGAGTTGGTAAATCCTCGGTTGGCGCATATTGCGGCCAGGCCCAGGGGAGGATTAAATGGGTAGTAGCAAGGTTCGGTCGGCATCGTTGTTTCAAATGCGTATGCCTTGCAGAACTTGGAGTTTTGGGAGTTTTCATAGTTTAGGAGAACGACGCCATCTTTAACTATCCCCGCGCAAAAATCCGGTTCATTAAACAGGCGTTGCCATAATTCCTGGTTCTCGGGGTATGTGTCCGAGAACTGCCGCATCCCGTATTGAAAAGGCAGGATGGCCGCGTTTTCTTCATGCTTCCATACGTCATACCGGCCCAGCAGGTAGACGGCGAGGGGCGGGTTCTTGGGTTGAAAGAAAAAATCCCATACCAGTTCACACGCTGCGCGGCCGACCTCAATAAACTGGCCGCCTTTTGCGTGAAAATTTCTGGCCCTGGCCTCGTCAATGCTCCCCTTTGCGTGGTGGTCGATCCAGTTAAGGCAGCACAATGAATTAAGCCTTTCCATATCGTCAAAAGGCTGCAGGCAAAAATCAACCATGAATACCGTCTCGCCCATTTCGATCCGGTTCCACGGGAACGGCTGCCCGTAGTTGATCCCGATCATTTCGCACTCCGGATACATCATTTTAACGATGGCTCCTGAGCAATGGCCGTCGAGGTCCGCAGAGTGGTAAAAACATTTCATTGCTTTCTCCTTTATGCGATTGTGAGTTCTTTGTGGTCGGCTGACACCACCAGGCGGACTACCTGGGCGTCGATTGGCAAAAGTTCCGTAACTGCCTCGGCATTATCAACCAACACGGGCAGCGATACCCCGTAATGCTTCGACAGGGTATCGATGATATCGAGCCCTACATTGATCCTGGCGCCGTTGTTGAGCCCGGCCGAGTACGGGACCCCGTTCACGGTTACAGAACAGCAATCAGCAAGGCCGCCATTGATTTGTTCCTCGAACAGCTTGAAGCGGGCCATGGAGAACTTGCTATTGATTTTATCCTCCAGCATATCGACCTTGGCCCGGGTGAACTGCTCCATCAGGTGCAACTCATTGGCCAGCCGCTCATACTCGCCGGCCAGCCGCTTTTCTTCGGCCTTCAGTTCGGAAACCCTGACATCGTTCTTCTCCTTGGTCTCGGCCAGAGTGATCCGCTGCCGGATCCGGTCCAGAAGGGATGTCAGCCGGTCCCGCTCCCTGGTGAGGGTATCCATTTCCAGTGATGCGTTTCCGGACTGAGCGGTGGCGAGTCGTGATTTCAAGTTAGCTACCTTCACGGCCGCTTCCTTGTAGTCGGCCCGCTCCATTGCCGGCCGGGAACGGATGACTCTTATCTCTTCGGCCAGGTCGTCACGGACTGCCGACAACCCCTTGACCTCCGCCTCGATCAGCTCTACCTCCTTGGCCAGAGCGAATGATTCATCGGCAATTCGCTTTGATGCGGATGCGACCATACTCTCCGCCTCGGCCAACACCCCCTTTAATTCCCTGCCCATGGCCTCGATCTGTTCAATCCGCTCAGACCGACGCCGGTTGAATTGCTCCTCCGCGTCCTCGGCCTCCGGGATATCTTGCCCGCAGGTTGGGCATTTCTTTTCTTCCGGCCGGTACTTCATGGCGTCAACCTCGAACCACTCGGCCCGCAGCTTCTCGATTTCTGCGTTGATGACCGGCCGTTCGTCAACCATCGTCTCGCCGCACTTCCGGGCGTGGGCCTGCAGGGCGCCGCGCAGGCGGTCCTCTGCCGTGACCAGTGATGCCTTGAGCCCGGCCAGTTCCTTCTCCTTGCCGGCGGCGATCTCGTTCAATTCCTGCCGGTGCAGATTCTCGATGTCCAGTACCGATGCCTCGGCCGTGGCCAGGTCTTTCTTCAGCGTTGCCGATTCACTGCCGGCGTCGGCCCGGGCTATTCTGGTTTTGACCTCGTCCAGGGCGGCGACCGTCTCCGTCTCCTGCTTCCGGTTGTCGGCTAGGCTGATCTCGCCATCAGTGCCGAAAGTCTGCCGGGCCAGTTCGTCAATCCTGACAGGGATCTGCTTCAACTCGTCGTTGATCTTCTTCATGCTGGCCTGGACTGTCTTCTTGTGATCGTCCAGGGAGCGGCCGGCGATGATCTCAGCCAGCGGCTGCAGTTCGGCGCTCGATGCAATCACGTCCTGGCCGGACACGTCGCCGCATACCTCCAGGAGGATGGACCGGCGCTTCTGCCATGGCAGTTGTTCGGGAAAGTAGTTGGGCTGCGTCAAGAGGCGGAACATTTCAGGGTCAGCGATCTTGCCGACCTGTTCATTGTACTCCTTCATCTTGACCGGGACGCCGTTGACCTCGTAAACCGTTGTGTGCCCGGTGAACTCGGCAACAGGATTTCCGCGTTTCTTGGTCCAGGTCTCCGCGTATGTCTTCTTCAGGGTGATGTATTTGATGTTATCCAGGTCGAATGAAGCCTCGACAGTATGCTCCAGGCCGTGCAGGACCTCGCCAGTTTCCGGGTCGATGGTCTTGATGGAAAAGTCAGAATTTCCGTGGCTATCTTTATTGAAAAGGAGCCACGTGATAGCGTCCGCTATCGTCGTTTTTCCAGAGCCGTTATCACCGAGTATCGAGCAATCCTTCCCGCCGGCGTCCAGGACAAACGACCGCACTCCCTTGAAATTCGTAAGCTGTAACCTTCTGAGCCTCATGATTTTCCCCCTCGCTATCTGAATGAAAATGTGAATTGTCCGTGACTGTACGCCGGAACCTCCCGCACCCCCTGCGGCCTCCCGGCGCGACACCTTCCCGCCGGCTCTCGATCCGGGATATGCAAGCTCTCCCATGTTCCAGGCCCAGGGCAGCGCAATGGCCTGGCTTCTTTGTCCTGCAGCCGCCGGAACTCATCGGTCGGATTACTCTTGCCCTTGTATTTGTCAGCCGGGCCATGGGACATCAGGGTTTTTGCTGGTATCAGGCCCCGGTTGTATTCGTAGATTCGATGGATTGCGGTGTTGAGCTTGATTCCCCGGTATTCAACCAGCCATTCGGGGGTGATCTCCTGTCCGTCTATGATGCAGATGGTACTTTTAACTTTTGGTCTGGCCATGACCTACCTCCTCTCCTTCACCCGGGCCGCGACCTCTTCAAAGTCGATGCTGGACCGGTTGCCGGTAACGTGCCTCACGAGATCATCAAGCCGCTTGTGGGCCAGGGCCATTTCTGTTGTCGCAGTGAGAATGTTGTTTCTGATTCCGGCCACAAGGTCCCCGGCCTGGTCGGTGGCGTATTGACTTTTCGTGTTTTCTGGCATATTATTTCCTCATCACCATGAACGAGGACTTCCACGGTCCCCGGATTAAGCCCGGCTGTTTGCGCAGCCGGGCTTTTTATTTACCATCGCCCCGGCCCTAAGCCGGCGACCCATCGAACATTGGCACGTTCAGGACCTTGAGGAACTGGTAGATTCCGTCCAGCTCCGCCCCGAATGCATATTCCCGCACCAGATCGTGATTGATCAATGAGTAGTGGACACGCAGTGCGCTCTTGTTCTGGCCCTGCTCGATGATGGTGAACCGCAGGCGGGCGTTTACCTTGTACGGCGTAACGTCAATTCCGCGGTTCCGGTACGGCTGAAGGGCCAGTTCAAGCTGGCCGGTGAATTCCAGGTTGCCCTTGGGGGTCTCGCCCTTGGTCTCCTCGGAATATTCAATGTTCTGCCTCCCTGTCTTGCTGTCGATCACGGAATGGAAAGCAGCCTTTTTGTTCACCTTCAGTGCGGAAACCATCTCCATAACCTCGGCGGCGGACGGCGTGACTATATCCATGGCGTTGGCCTCGATGAAGTCAGCGAAGGCGAGTTGGTCCATTCTCCTTTCATTGCCTTCCAGCCATCGTTTCCATGATGCGGTTGGCGTCAGGGTGAGCAATGCGCGGTTGTCGCCCCAGCCAGGAGTGATGCCGTCTGCAGGGTAGTTAAAAATAGCCGTGAACCTGGCGGCGTCCATGTCGGCAAAAACAACAGTCTGCCCTTGTGTCAGGTTGCGGGCGATGTAGTCGGTGAACGATTTAACCGTTTCCAGACACACGATTCCACGACAGCGTTTAGGGACAATCTGGTATTGCTCCAGGTCCAGTTCGGTTACATCGTATCCTTCAGTGGTAACAATGACCGGGACGCCCTCAATTACCTGATGCTGGACACCATTCGCGCCAGCGGCAAGGATATCCTTGAAATTACCTTCCGACATTGGCCACCTCTTTGATCTCGCCGGTCTTCTTGTCCACGACCTTCAGGTCGAAAACGGAAGCCTGGCGCGGGTTATCCCGGGTAAGGTTGTTCTGGTCGTCCACGAACATGAACGTAGACGGCTTCGCGGGCTCAGGCGCCTTGATCTTGATCTCGTCAATGATCTCCACCTGGCCCTCGCCCTGCGGTTTAATTTTGATGCTCATGGTCAGGCTGCCGACCTTGCCCGTCTTCTGCACGGCCTCGGTCACGGTCCTGATCGCCTTTGACAGTTCATGATGGGCGGTTCCGCCCCGCAGGTCTGTCAATACGTCTGTAAAGTCTTTTTGTTCCATTTGTCGTTTTCCTCCCTATGTTGTTGATTAATGCACCCCAAATACGAGGCAGGCGGCATCCCTTGCATGTTCGCTGGTCCGCCCTTCCCACTTCGTCACCTTCTTGAAAAAATCCGACTCCCACTTTGTCCCGCCCCGCAGAGGCTTGACCGCTTTGAATGGAATATCGTGGTACTCGCAGAATTCTTCCCAGATACTCGCGTCCCGCTTGATTGACCCGGCCCCCTGGAGCTTTTCCCTGCCAGCATTGCCGAACCAAGTACGCAACCGGGCATCTTCAAACCGAACTTCAACCTGCAGCCCGTCGCGCTTTGCCAGCATGATCCAGTTCATTGCACGGATGATGGACAGTGTTTCAATGGCCTGAAACCTACGTTCAGAGGGCACCCATGCGGCCAGGCCGGTTCTCACCCCTGGGTCAATGCCTATGATGAGCCTGTTCATTGTTTTCCTCCACCTATCGGACTCCGGTAATCCTCAAGAAAATCCGGGCACTGGTTGCTCCTGCGGTCGTACTGCGGGGCAATCCAGCCTTGCTGTTTCCCCCGGTCAGGCGCGTTATGCCTGCAGCAGCTATGCCGCAAATCGCAATCTTTTCCGCTGCATTTAGTGAACATCGTTGACCTCCTTTTTGGTCATCGCAAGACCTCCCCCCTGGTGGTATCCGCTGGGAGGGAGCCAGCGGCAGGGGGGAGCAAAACCTTGTTTGCCCAGATGTAGGAACCGGCCATGACATAGGCCATGATGAGCGCTATCTGCACAGCGCCGACCAGGCCCCGCTTGTGGTGGATCAGCAGGCCGGTGATTACTTCAAAGATGCTCGGTGCGGTCATTCCCTTTCCTCCCCGCCATTGGCAACGGTCATTGTGGAGCCAGGCCGCATATAAACCCATTCCTCGGGCTGCACCTGCTCAGTCAGGCCGGACCTGGTGTGCTCCAGTTCCACGCTCTTGACCCCGACGATCCGAACCTTTGCCGGGTCCGCCAGGTGGTTGGCCAGTCCGAAACAAATCAATGAGATTCCGCCGACCACCAGGAAAATGCCTGCTGCAATCTGGATCATTACCCCCTCCCATTCGCCTTACAAACGGCCTGCAGGGGCGCCTTCCAGGTATCCCAAAACCGCCGCGCCCGCGTTCCATTCATTTTGGCTATGCGCTCGTTGTCGAATCCCCACCACTCGGTTAGCGAATGAAACTCGCATCCTATTTTCATGTGGGCGTCGAAGATTATAACCGAGTAGGTATCTGTTAAAATTTGGATAGGGGCCTTTTCGATAGTGATCTTTTCTCCGTCAGCGTCCTGGAGATTAGCGCCCAGGAGATCAGCGTCCTGGAGATTAGCGCCCCGGAGATAAGCGCCCTGGAGATAAGCGCCCTGGAGATTAGCGTCCTGGAGATTAGCGCCCCGGAGATAAGCGCCCCGGAGATAAGCGCCCCGGAGATAAGCGCCCCGGAGATAAGCGCCCTGGAGATTAGCGTCCTGGAGATTAGCGCCCCGGAGATAAGCGCCCTGGAGATTAGCGTTTGCTTTGTATGCCCACCGCACAGCGAGGCCAATTTTCATATCCAAGCTAGTGTTTTCGTCAACCTCAATCTCTGCCGTAAACTGTACTTCCCCGGTAAACCTGTTTTTGATCTCGAATTTCATTTCCTCTTCTCCCTCTTAAATTTCTTCCGCAGATGCTCCACCTTGCTCCCTCCCTGCACCTCGACCATCATCAACTCATCCGCTACGGTAGCCTTGGGGAAAAGCGCAGTAATAAGATCGGTGATTTGCTTCTCCATGGAGACTAGCCTTTTCTCTAGGCGGGCTATGTCTTCTCGGGTCGGGGTGGTCATTAAACAAGACTGAGCTGCGGATTGTGGCTGATCACTTCGGTCACGCCGACAGTCGAAGCGACGGCCTCAACCTTGTCCTTGCAGAGCAGGTAGATATCCTTGTAGTGCATCCTCTGCTTCATGCCGTCTTCCATCGCGTTCCTGGCGACATACTCAGCGGTGTTCAGGAAAGAGAGCTGCATGTTGTCAAGCATGTCCCGGAAAGACTTCCCGGACTTATCCTTGATGATGAAAAGCGCCTTATAAGTGGCGTTGGTGATATGCTTGTAGTACCAGTTGGCCTTTGTGCTGCCCTGGGTGGTGGCGTACTCGACAAACCGCTTGATGGTGTCGGTTTCTTCGATACGGGTTCCCTTGCCCTGCTTGCGGAGTTCCTGCCATGCGTTGTTGGCTTGGTTGGAAAGAACCTTCTCCATTGCGTTGAAGGCTGAGATGTACTTTTCCTTCCAGGTTGCCGCCTTCTTCCCCTTGAACCCCATAACCAGAAACGTAAATCCGTCCCTGGTAATCTCGAAATACGGCTGAACTTTCCCCCGGTCATCGTGATAGTTTCGTGGCTTGAAATGTAGCCGCGAAAACTCATCAGAACACTCAACCTCCCGGATAGCTTTCAAGACGTTTTTGTGCGGCTTTGAAAAATTCTCCGCAATGTCAAGGGAAGTTGTGACAACCTGTCCACCACTTTTTACCTTGATGTGCGGTTCCTGCTCAAACTTAGCCAGCTCCTTCATGCCTTGCCCTCCCGTGTGAACTTGTTCCATGCGGCATCCAGCTCCTCTTTCTCTCCCCATACCCACATTGCCCGCTCTATCCCGGTTACTTCCTCCAGGATAATAGCCAACTTAGGAGGACAAGCGCAGCGCCGATGCAGGATATGGTTGAAATATGCAGGCCCGATACCTGCCGCCTTGGCTGTCTCTTTTTGCGTTCTCATGATTTAATTGTATAGTTCTGGTTATATTTGTCAAGGAAAGTTTTGCGATTTTTCACTTTTCTTTTCCCCTCCCCTTTACTCTGTCGCCCTCATCCGTTGAATCCTTTCTGCTGTTCGTTGCTTTGCCTTTGCTATGGCTGTACGTTCCGCTGCACTCTCAATGCCAGCAATCGCCCTTTTAACGCGCTTCCTCTTCTTTTTCTTTGACGCCTTCGCGCTCGCCGTCTTAGCTGGCTTTTTAAATGACTTTCTCGCCCTGGCCTTCACCAGTCCATGTTCAAGACGGTGATGGTATCCGCACAAAATAATGAGGTCTTCGGGCTCTTCGTCGCCCCCATATCTATCATAGGTCAGGTGGTGGACCTGCAATCTTTTCTTGCAGTCGCATCGTTCGCACTTGTATCCCCTGATCGAATACAGGTCGTTTCGTATTTTCGCCCAGGCTGTTGATAGTAGGAAGTTGTTTGCCATAATCAGCTTGCAGGTAATATTGAGCGGACGCAGTAATCCCCCTGGGCTGGAGGATTATCATGCAGTATAACACATCGCGTTGTTTGCATGGCACTTGGGTTAGGGCCTCATGGCCTTCGTTCCGTGTGCAGGGGGATAGTGCGCCCAGGTGGTTTAAATTTACCGCACGGGAGACATTATGGCTATTGTCTTCCACCCCCCCCAAATCCCGCCAAAAGGCACCGACGGTATCATCTGGGTTGATGTCACTTTTTCGTGGGGAGGATCAGCCCCAGGGCCATTTTCAGCCTTGACCTCTTATATTCGGCATGTATTTGAGCCATATAAGGGGCATAAAAAAAACCCCGGAATACTCAGCCTGTGGTTACGGCACAGGGCTTTTGTATTCCAGGGTTCGATTTGCGGATGATCCGGTGGATACAAACTTGTCCGTAACACAAGTTGTACTCTGATTTTATTATCAGCTTTTTGCCGGATTTGTCAAGTGGAAATTGATTGGCCGCTGGCTGAATATTTGCGGTACTCTCTTATAAGGTTTCTTGATATAGCCAACTCAACTTTATGCGTTTTCCCGTGGGCCTGTATTTCCTTTGAAAACTTGCCCCTACATATTGAGGAACAGCATGTATATTTAGAACCTTTCTGCAAAAATGAAGCGTTCTTTGGTTTATGGAAAACTACACCACAGTTAGGGCATTTCAGTTCAACAAACTTCCGCCCCTTGTGATACCCATGGAATTTGCTGTGAATAGGCTTTAGGCATAAATCCAGGTTTTCTATCACGTTATTCTTCCCGTCGTTATCAACATGATGCACAATCTCATCTGCATTGAGAAGCCGCTCTAAAAAGTTTTCCATGACCACCCTATGCTCAAAGACATATCCGTTCTTTGTGCAAAATGGATGTTCCCACAGCAGCACATAGTTGTACTTACCGCAACTAATAATTTTATCTATGTTCCACATAATAACTCCTTCCTGTGCTCTATCCACTGAGCTACGGGGGCTGGCCAGTTGCGAAAAGGCCGTGTCCAACTTTGTCCAATCTAAGACGTTAAGCTAATTTGCTGGACGGCAAGTAATAATACTAGCAAAACAGGAAAGTGATTACAAAGAAATATTGACCTTGACTTTTGTCGCCTAGTGTGTATGATAGAGGTATAAGAAATTGAGATTACTAGCAGGTGGGGGTGATTTTATGGGACACAACTACACCAAAGATGCGAAAGGCCAGGATATCACACTGGAAAAGGTGCAAGAGCTTTTTCGCTTCCTGGCTTATGGGGAAACGCCGGAAGGGATGATTGTTAAATATCCGCCCAAAGTTGGACCACGAAAAGCCATGTCAATAGTTTGGTTTCTGCAAGAGCAAATGGATATCCTCCCCGACCGTTTTGAAATGTGCGTGACCTGCAAAGAGATTTACGATACCTACACAGAGGGTGGATACAATGAAAAAACGGGCAGGCACCATTGTGATTGGTGTGCGAGATAACTACAATATTATCTAGACAAAATAACAAAATCGCATGATCAGAACAAACATCCACCTGCCTAAGCCGCAGAAAGAAGCCCTGCGCAAAATCGCGGATGAAAAGAAGGTTCCGGTGGCTGAGCTGGTCAGGCGGGCTATAGACGAGTGGCTAGCAAAAGAAAGGGGGCAGGAAGTTGATAGGAAAATTTGAAATCATCGGCATCATGATAATCTTGGCGTTCATGGCGCTTATCGGTTGGCAATGGTACGACTGCGCATCCTGCGGCGGTAATTTTGCCCGTGGGGTTATCTGGTTCAAGTGCTTGCCATAGGGAGCAGGGCCAAGGCAGAGAAGGAATGAACAGGTACGGCGGTGCCCGAACCGTTAAGAAAAACTGAAGAGTTTCCGTAACGCCTGAACTCATTTGCGGAGGAAAACGATGGGAGATAGAAGGTGTAGTTTTTGCGGCACGGTAAACGATGCCCATCATTCAGCGGAGTGTATTGATACGGGCGGCAAGGGGTATGCACCGGCAGAACCGCCCGCCTCGCTAGGTCCGGTATTGAGCGATTTGTTATCTGCGCTGAAACCTTTTGCAGAAGCGGCAAAGGGGATGGCATGGGAAAGCACGCCTGACCATATAACCTTTTACCCTGTCAATTCGCTTGGAAGCAAGAGCAAGCCTATTTCCGCTGGAGCCATGCGGAGAGCGATGGAGATTTACGCAAAGTATGGCAAATAACATGACCCTCTACAAGGGGATAAATTTATGAAAGAAGAGAACCTATGCGAAGCCTGTGTGGCCGGGGCTGATTATCCAGCGCCGATATTTTGCAAGTTATGCGATAAGACTACACCCCAGGAACAATCCGACCGCATCCAGCAACTCGAAGCCGAGCTGAAGAGGAAGGATGAGACGCTGATGGAGATAAATAAAATAGCGATATGTTGCGGAATTGATGTCGGGGATACACGGCATTACTACCCATACAATTTAATCGCAGAGATAGCCGACAAGGTCAGGGAGGCGCTGAATGGAAAACCTTAAACCCTGCCCGTTCTGCGGGAGTAGGAATATTTCTGTAACTGATGCAAGCGATGAAGATTTCCCTTACCGTGTTGGGTGTGATACATTGCAGTGCTTGTGCGAGTACCCTGTGGACTATTTCTTTGCAGATGAGCAGGAAGCAATTGAGGCATGGAACACCCGCGCATCTCAGTGGATAAGCGTAAAGGATAGGCTACCGAAAAAGGGGGATACCGTTCTCCTGTTTGATGGGATGTTCATTGAGATAGGTTTAGCAAAAATAGACTTTAATCCAGGGGTTGACCTTGATTTTACCCATTGGCAACCGCTACCAGAACCACCTACGGAATAAAACGCCCCACGCCGGAGAGGGAGTTGCCGGGTGGGGCTACCGTCCCGCGAGGAGGGGTAGGACGGAGTTCAGTTATTCATTTCCTTCAACGCCTTCATCAACCGCTTGCGCTGTTCTTCCCTGCGCCGTGCGATTACGGGGACAAGGTTTAATATCTTGCAGGGCTTTTTCTTCTCAGCGGTGCCTTTCTCCTTCCGCTCCATCCCTCATGTCCTCGCAAACCACCCTACAAACCGCTCTTTATCAGGATATTTCCGCATCAGGTTTATGTAGTGCCAGCCCTGCAGATGGTTCATCAGTTTGACCAGTGCCCCAACCTCAAACCCTCTACGCTCTACATACTGTGCCAGTGCCGCCGCCGTTTGATACCCCATCCTGCCGTCTTCGCAGATATCAGGGTATGCTAGTCCGTTGCGGTTTAGCAGGTTCAGCGCTGATTGGAGTATCTCTATCGCCCTGCGCCGTCCGAGGTTTACTGCCGTGTCAAACAGTTCCGCCGCAATCTCAACAGAGTCTTTCGACAACGACGAGATGAAGTCACCCTGTATGCGTGTCCAGAACTCAAGTTCATAAAACTTCCGCACCATCTCTGCCAGTTCAGGCTGGTTAGAAAAGGCCGGGGTAGAAGATCCTTGCAGGAGCCGGTCAACTATCTCCCAGCCCTGCCATTCAGGGAAATGCACCCTTGATATGCCCTGATACGTCATGCCCCCTGGGTCGGCAGGGTCGTGGCTGAAACCTCCTTCGTGCTTCATGGTCCTAGCAAATGCGAGTTGGAACGCTTCGGAGTTCATGGCTTGCTCCTGTATTTCCTCAGCCATACCGCGCAGTCCCGGACAACGTTCTTGTTGTGCGATTTCCAGTTCCGCGGATGCCCCTTGTCGAAGTGGCAACATGGATCTCCGCAGAGGGTGATGAGGTTTTTCGAGTCAAGCTCCAATTCCGGCACGATGTGGAATGGCATCTTGTGATGTACCTGCATCCGAAACGTTTTGAGATATTTCACCGTTTTCCCGCAGCATGCGCAGGCAGGATTCTTTTCAAGGTGTTCAGCCCTTACCTTGGCCCATCCGTTGCTTCTAGTGGCCCGCTTTACAACCTGCTCCCGCCACTGGCCGCTCATATTAGGCTAAACCCATGCTGTTCAATTGAGCCGACACATGACAGAAGCCTGCATTTACCGTTCTCGCAGTCAACCATTCCGTAATAATAATCGTCGGAGCCGTGCACTACCCCGTAGAATATATATTTTCTGCCATCGCAGCAGAACGTTTTGTCGAGCAATGCTTCTGCTTCATTGACAATCTTTCTCCAGTTTCCCCCACAGATGCAGGGCAGATTATCGCTCATAGCAAACACCACCAGCACTCCGGTTCATACCCGCAGAACCAGAAATAAATGAACGTCAGCACCGGGCCGAGGATCGCGCCTGCCATCGCCAGGTATTGCTTTGTGAGCCTGCTCATTGCCGTGGCTCCCTTCTCCGCTCCCAGAATTCATTCTTGATCTCATCCAGTTTATCGCGGAGCTGTTCAACAATATGAGCTGACAAAATCTCCATGTCTTTTGCCCTCTGCCGCTCACATTCGGCCTGGATCCGATCATGCCAATCAAGAGTTAATAGCTTGCGCCCTGGTTCATCCGGGAAAACGGCTCGTTCCAAATCTTCAATCTTTTCCCCGTGCCGATGAGCCTTCCAGACAAAGGCCGATACTGCAGAGAACGCTGTAAACACAAGCACCCCCAGTTTCCCATAGCTTGCCGCTTCGCCAGCTTCCATTGCTCCATCCTTTGCCCCGGCCCTATGGGCTCACAGGCTTACTTGTTTAGTATCGTTTTGATTCTGCCTTGTTTATCTTTCCAGAATTCCCATGAAGCAGTTCCGTCCGCAGACCACGAAGTGCAGCCACCAGTGAAACAGATTGCTCGTCCGTCAAGCCAGTGAGAGAAATATCGCTTGTGCCAGTCCAGGCCGGTGTTGCTAACATATATCTTGCTGTTTTTCTTCATGGTGCCACCTTTATTGCGTCGATTGGAGTTCGTTCCCAAGTATGAAGCTGAACACCCCAAAATTCAGTGATTGCCGGGAATAGCCACATCCCGTCCTGGCGGCAGGTGTCATAATATTCTTCGTCAACTTCAGTTTTAAACTTTGGATCAAGGATACCGGCCTGGATCATGCCAACGAGAGTATCGTGGATGAGCGAGGCTCGCATGTTTGTCCGCCTGTCCGGGACCACGTTCGCACCATTCCAGGGGCAGCCTTCCTCGATGATCAAAACGCCGCACGTCAGGAGTGAGACGAACTTGCCGTAGATGTCGCGCCCTGGCCGCAACTTGGTCTTGTACGCATGACGCCGTGCAGTAACATACTTGAGGTTGTCCCGATAATAGACCTCGGTATCTAGCTGACCGTCGTACTCACTCACCGCGATACTCCTTCACAGCTTTGTGGGCGAATCCGATGCCACCAAGCAGAAGACCTATTTCCTCGATAACATCTGCCCACCCTGCATATTCCGGCAGATTATTTCGCATGACTATCGCAATCATCATCAGGAGAGAGCCGATTGCGACTTTCTTTTTGTCGAAGAAATCCCATGCCTGCTCAAATATATTCATAATACCCCTCAATTAAAATAGAAGAAACTTAAACCTGCCAGCCCAAGCAATGCTATTCCTACAGCACAAACCCTAACGGATTCGCCGGTAACGAAAGAGAAATCAGTGAAGTCAACCGACGCCATTACCGCCGATGCCCCGATAAAAAACCATCCGGCGCTGAGAAAAATTGCTGGGAGAATTAATTTAAGAAACATCCGTTCCGCCTCACGGGACCAGCGGGATGGTAACTTCCGGCTTGATGTCAGGAGTGTTCGTAGCCCTTTCGTCCGTGTTCGACTTCATGACCTCCGGGGAAATGGTAGAGTGACAGATCATCAGCGTCCCGCCGTCGTACACTTTCACCGTCAAGTTCCGGCTACTGTTTGCACAGCCGGCCAGCATCAGAGCAAATCCCAAAGCAATAAATAGTTTCATGTTTCCCCTCCTTACTTTGATCTCTGCTTCCGTGCCCAGCGTGACAGCTTGCCACCAGAATTCAGAGCTACCTTTGCTTCGTTCCTGCCAGCGAGTTTTCTCCTGGCGGCACGGTTCAGGTGCGCGGGGATCTCTTGGTAGTTCGACCTGTCAGCGGTAGGTGTTGTGTCCCAAAAGTCATTACTAACAAGGTGCCCAGTATTCACGTTCATGCTTTCCTCCTCAGTTGTATTTCTTGTAACAGTCCCCGGTATGCTTCTGGTAGTCACTCAGTCCATCCCCGCGCCCATCAGAATAGTATTTGTGCGTTTTCCCGCCGATGGTCCATACAAACCAGCCTGCGGTCTGCGTCTCGCTCTTTTTCTGAAAGTAATGGTTTGTCCACTGTTCCCGGCCCGGTCCTTTGTCCGTGCCGTCCTTCATGTGAAAATGAAACGGAGTATCATGGAAAGTTACACTGGTAACATCATCCCCGGCGCAGAAAACAATGGTGGTTCCCTGGCCCTTCCAACTCATGTGGTTGATGTGGGCAAACCGCTTTGATTCAATCGCTCCGTCAGTCGGGGGCGTCACCGGAAGCGGGGTGGTGTCAGGCTTGGTCAGGGCGTCGGTCGAAGGATAGGTAACGGTCGCGGTCTTGTCCTTATATCCGGCCCCGGCGATAACCACCATCTTGCCGGTTGTCTGCGAGTTGCGAACCTCGATTACGACGTCTTTGTAACTGGTCTGGATCGTGTATTTCTTCCCAGCGATGGTGAGGTTGAACTTGCCGTAGGCCGCAATAGGTTTTGTGAAATGAAAATCCACCTCGCTGTTGTAAACCTTGCGCTCGCCGTACTCAGTTGTGACCGTCTGCGCTGGCGGATCGGGAACTGGAACAGGGGTTGGCGTAGGTGCCGGATCGTCTTTAGGAAAATACCCCATGGAGTACGCCGAACAACTCCCACAGGTGATGAATATTGCCAGCGATAAAATGATAAGTCGTTTCATGATTCCCCCCTTTTTACCTTCACGAAAACGTGAGGATTGATAATATAATAACGCAGTAGTTCACCGCAGTGCGGACACGGGCCAATGAGTTTCTTCTCAGAAGCCGTCTTGATAAACTTCTCCCCAACAATCTGCTTCGTGCAGTATGGGCATGATCCGAGGGGACTTTTAACCTTGCCGCTGAGTTTGATTTTCATTCTCTCCACCGCATCAGCCACGGAACGATTACCGTAGCCAGTACAACCTGCGTTTCGTTCACCTGTTCCGGCTCACGTTTCTTGTGATAACGCAGACAGGGTAGGCAGGCCGGGACCGCGTTCATCGCTGCGTCAAATGCCTCTTGTACCTCTGCCCCGTTGCTCATTTCCCGGTAGAAAGTATCCTGCCAAGCCACTGTCTGCGGCCAGCACTCAGCGCAGCTCGCTTCGTCCATTCCGCAGTAGCCAACCGCCTCGTCAACCGATTCGGCAAAAGTTCCGTCCGCCGTGGAGCAAAGGCCGCTGCACGATGCAAAGAAGCCAAAGCCGTACCCACCAGCCGCGATGTTTTCAGGGATAACCATGTCCCGCCCGCAGTATGGGTAGAACGCTCTGGAGTATCCGTGGCCGATCTCGTAAAACTGATCTGGTTTATCCCATGCTCTCGCATTTGTTGCCCACGGTCGCCACTCCCAATCGCAATCCTCGAAAGCTCCTTCTATCACCGTGCCTCTGGACTGGACGGCCAGAGTTACCATCAGCATGATGATTATGATAACTACCCATTTATCCCAGGATGTCATCAGTCATTCCGAACAACCCCACCAATATCTAACGCCTGCTGAATCGTGTATATGCCGAGGTTTTTACTCTGGATATATGTCAGCAACTCAGTTAAAAATGTTACATCAGCAGCGTTAAATTGATGTCCGTAAAAAATAATCCAATGTCGTGACCCTTTTGCGGCGTAACCCATCTCTGTATCAATTATAGCCTTGCATGTAGCAATGTCCCTGCCATCAAGGTTCTGCACCTTCAACTGCCAAACTGCTGGACACGCCAGGGGCATCTGATTTACGCCTACATTTGTCATTCTGGCACTGTGATAATGTTTTACTGAATCCGGCACTACATCATACGGGAATGGAGTAGCACCCGGACAAATATAATTACTTACTTTCAGTCCTTGTGCTGTCAGAGCTTCCATTGATGCGATTGTTTGGGTAGTCATAAACTCTTCGCTTTGAGGATACCAGCCTGCCAAATCGTGGTCGTAACTATGGCTGCAAATCTCCCACCCCGCGGACTGTAATCCACGAAGCTGGTCCCAGGTCATTGCTGCAACCTCGTTGCCGGGGTACGTTGCAATGATCCCTACACAAGCAGGCACACCAAAACCCTGGAATAGCGGCAGCCCAGCGGTATAGGTATTCACCCCACCATCGTCAAAGGCGAACGAGATAAGCGGCCAGTTGTAATTATTCCACTCGTCCATACTCATTCATTCAAACCAACACAGTTGTAGTTAAAGGATGTGCTGCTTAAATCAGATGCACCGGAAGCAGTCACGGTCATCGCGGTGTTGCTTTCTGCTGTAATTCGTAAATATGCATCAACTGCGCCGACTACAGTTACGGTACATTCAGGAGTATTGGTGTATGCAACGCCCCAGGTTAATGTACAGGCAGATGGAGTGCCGGCAGATGTGCCAAAGGTTATTTTACCAGAAAAATTACTCGAACCTGTAGCAACAGCGGGGGTCGTGCCGCAGGAGGATAAAACAGGAACAGCGCCGCTATTGGTATTTACGATATCGCTTACCGCGACTTTGTATACTGGAAATTTTGTCCCAAATTTGCTGTAACCAAACAACATATCACCTGCTGTCGGGTAGAGCCCCTGCCCGTCCCATAGAAGGCTCGAAACTGTGCCGTTTGCCTGTAAAGTGACACTACCTCCCTGCACATATACCGGGACTCCGCCTGCGACTACAGACCCGATACGGAAATATGTGCCATCGTGCCACATTCCGGGCGAGGTGGTTGCTGGACCAGTATTGTATGGATCAATATAGAAATTCTTATATTTCTCCGTCCCCGCAAAATACGATACATAGTTACCCTTCGAGGTTTCCCCATAGGTCGTTGCCGCGCCGTTGGTAATCGCTTTTACTGAAACACCACTGAGGACTACCCGCACACCTGTTACAGACGGGGTGAATGTGAGATTCCCTGTTCCCGTAAATGTTCCGTTTACAGTAAATGTATTGTTTGTCGAGTTAGCAGACAGCGTAATCCCACCGCCAGAGGCGCTAATATTGCCTCCACTCAGGCCACTTGTGGTATAAACAAGCTGAACATCTTGGCCGTCTGCTTCCCCGGCATTGTAGGTAATCGCAGTAGTACCATCCGCGATTTTCTGCACTGAGGTAGAAGCGTTACAGCACCACCCGTTTGTGTTCCCGGCCCCGCAGTCAAGCAAGGCTCCACCAGCAGACCATCCGGTGCAGGTTGCATCTATCGTCACGGCGTTGGCCCCAAGCGTGGCTTCAACGGTGGCACTGTCGAAAACGGGATTATCCATATCGGTCTGACCGTGGACATCCGTAGTATCTACCGTATGGTCATACACCGAGTTGGAGCTTGCCGCCTCGGTCGTGTTGCCCTCGCTGGGGGTGTCGTCTACTACTACCGCGGCGGGCAGAGCTTCCACCACATCGCGGAAAACATCAGCCGGTACGTAGCAGTTTGTCCCATCGTAAGATGCAGCCACGTAGGGGATTGGAGCGCGGCAGGGGGGAGGGATGGCCGGGATATAATCGTCAACGCGCAGATACTTCTCTGCAGCGACGGCCGGGAGGGCGAGAAGCAGGAGGGATGAGAGAATTATCAGCTTTTTCATCGCGCGTTCCTCTCTCCGGTGACATCGAGCAGAAGGTAATGGACCCCGCTATTGACCAGGTTTCCGTTCCAGGCGAAGGTCAGCGGTTTACCGCCAGGAAGGCTACGAAAGCCGGCATTCCCGTCAGGCCCCAGGAAGTAGAATGAGTTTTTCCCTCCGGAATCAATCACCTCCAGGCCGTTACTGGCCGGGTTGACATAGATGAAGCCGTCGCTGTCCGTAACTGTCAGGGAAGTATTGGTGGTGGGGTCCGTACCGGCGCCGTCATAGGCCAGTGCACCTTTGACATACCGGCCGTCAAGCAGAGCCATAGTAATAGCGTCAAGGCTATGTGTCCCGTCGAAGGTGTGCGACATTGAGGCGTCTGTGGAGCTGGCCGTGCATTCGAAGAGCATCTGGCCCTGGTAGATGTAGTTGCCGCCGACCTCTTGCAAGACACAGGCTCCGCCGGCAAATGAAAGCGACGGCAGCGCCAGCAGGGCTACGATCAAAAGCAAGGTATTTCTTTTCATGATTCTCCTCTCGAAGATGGCCTAGAAAATAAAAAAGCCCGACAAGAAGAACGGCGCTGATACCGTTTCGCTTGTCGGGCCTCATTCGATCCTGCGCTTGCAGGGAAATTCGGGAACCGATGTTATTCTCGATGTAAAGTCATGTCCGCTACATGGCCGTGTCCTCTTTATATTACCTGGTACGGGTAAAGTATAATTTCGCTATTCCCATTATATGAAAAACACAAGCCAAAATCAAACTATTCTTCATCATTTTCAGCGGCCCGCACCTTTTCGCGCCTGTTCGGCTGGAAGGCCCGCTTCATTGCCGCCTTCAGGCTCTTGTTGGTTATTGGGCTGATATCCGCCCTGCCGACCGCAAGAATATCCTCGTTGAGCGAATCCACCATCTTCATTATCTCGGCATAATCGCCCATATCTCTGTCTTCCGGATCCTGCAAAAGGAACCGCTTGAGCCGGGAATGAATCTCGTCTTTTCTCCGGGAGAGCCGGGCTGCAACCTTCTTCTCGCTCCACTGCTTCTCCCTGATCCCGGATATCCACGAAGGGTTGAACCCGAAGAACCTGAGCGCCGCGTCCATGCCATCAGCCTTGAGCGGTTCCGTTCCGTAGAACACTTGGCCATAGCCGCCAGTGGTCACGCCCTCCCGGTATTCCCTGACGGCCCGGGACATCGTGCCGAAGGCTGTAGGAGCGATAGCTTCAACCCCTTTATAAACTTCGCCCCGGGTGAAATGCTTGATCCCCTTGGCGGTGTCGGTGAAGATCGCCCCTGGTGCTCCAAAAACTTCACTAAGCCTAGTCGGCAGGGGATTGTTCATCTGGATGGAGCCTTTCAGGTTGATACCGGCGAAACCAGCCAGCCCATGCCGGAAAGGCGTATCTGAACCGAATGTTTCTTCCGCCCAGGCATAGAATTTCTCTTCCGGATCGTCACCGTCACCCCCGAGCCCAAGGGCCAGGAATAGGGCCTTGGTCGCCAAGCTGGCCCCGGCCCCGGCAAGGATCGCCGGAGAAAGGAGCATGTACCCGGCCTGCTTCCACTGGTCGCGGCCGATCATCTCCCCCATGTTCAGGAGGTAGTTGTGCTGGAACTTCATGAAGGTGTAGAGCATCTTCACCGGGTTTGCTGCGCCCCGGGTCCAGGCCGGCGCCGTGCCCTTGTCGTAAATGCCGTGGCTCTGGTCTGATACCTGCTTTGCCCTGAGCATCAAAGCAGTATCAATACCGGTTTCCGGGTCGATATCGAGGTCCGCGCCGCTTGCCTTCGCCTGCCTGATGAACTGGTCATAGGCGGCATGAATGGTCATGGAGCGGTTCGCTTCTTCCACTTTGCCAAACATCCACATGGAAGCCCCGATGAAATTGCTCATCGCGTTGCCGGCCTTCGACCTGAGCGCCGCCGATGCCTCATGGTTGAATTGAGCTGCATCCCAACCCTGACCGTGGATATAGGCGAAAATCTTGTGGTCTTCCGTCGAACCCTTTTGCATACGGTATTTCCCGTAGGCTACCGCTGCCCGCCGGATTGAACCGAAGGCCGCGGTCAAGCTGCCTCCGGTCAGGGCGGAGATGGTCGCCGGCACGGCCTGCACCATGTTCATGGCGTTGACAAAGGCGGACGATACCCGGAATCCGAGGAACTTGATGCTGGCCAGGCCGCGCAAGGTGCCGATGATCCGGTCCGCCTGCTCTTCGTTGCGGAATACCTCGCGGCCCCAGTTCATCGTCTCCTTGTACATATTCGGCTGCTTTACCGGGTCAATACGCCTGTCCTCAACAAACGCCTGGTAGCCTTCCCAATCGCCGCCCTCGTTTTCTTCCTTCCAGGATTTCCAGGAGACATCGCGCCCGGTCACGGCCAGCACGAACTCTTTGACCGCCTGCCGCTTGGCGAGCCCGGCCGCAAGACCGGTTGAATACTGCGCAATAGCCTTGGTCGGGTCAGTCTCGAACCCCTGCCAGTAATCTTCTGAGCGCCGCAACCTGGACGAGAGATAGCCGCGGGCCTTGAAGATACCGGCGAGTTGTTCCGTCATCACCTTGTTGAACTCGTGGTAGGCTTTGCCCATGGTAGCGTTCGCCTGCTTCTGGCTCTTGTTCATGGCGTCCGTCATCAGGGAATGGACAGAGGCCATCAGGTGCGCCGCTTCAAAGACCGCTTCCGGCATGGCCTGGTCGCGCTCGATACTGATCTCAAAGCCCTGCCGGCGCAGTTCACGCGCCCGCTTCTCCAGAGTCGGCACAAATGGCACATGCCCGGTTGCCTGGTTGAACTTCTTCTTGATATAATTGCTGGCCTGCCTGGTCTTCGAGTTGATCACCTGCCCGGTCTCCGGGTCTACCGTCTCCCGCTCTGGGGCGTAAAGGTCGAAGTTCTCCCTGACCTTCTCGCCGGTCTCCGGGTGAATGGCTCTCAGAACGATGGCGCCGCGCTGGCGCTGCCGGGGGAAGTATGATCCCCGCAGGTCGCCCATGAGGGAAATCATCTCCTTCATGGTGAACTCTTTCATTATTTCGCCGTCCTTCTGCCGCTTGACGGTGTATCCCTGATACCGTGGCGCCGTCTTCTTCAGTTCTGTGACATGCTCTTCAGCCAGGTCTTGAGATTCAAACTCGGCCAGCTTGCGGCCGCGGTCAAATATTGCCCAGCGCCGCGATTCATCCGGACCCGATACCGTCGGCATGTCAAGGCCCTGCTCTTCGGCGTCCTTGATCATTTGCCGCATATCCGCGACCTGGAGATCAAAGGCCCGGTTGGTAGCGCCCCGGAAGGCCGCAACCATTTCAATAGCCGCAGCGCCGTGGCCGTCCTTCTCCATCTGGTCAGCTTCGGCCAGGATCATTTCAACTTTGGCTGCCTGCTCGTCGTCAAAGGTTTTGATGGTGGTTCCCTTGGGATTGATCACGTCCCACCACTCGGCCTTTACCGGCTCATAATCCTTAATGTACCGGCCTTCTTCCCGGGAAAGTTTCGCCGCTTCCCGCTGCGCGTCCGTGTAGGTGGTGAACTTCTCCCCGGCAACCCCCCAGAACAGTACATCTTTGCCGTCTTTGTCTTTTCCTTCAACCCGGGTGATGAAGTGGGCGTTGTCGGCATTGTACAGGTCGCGGGCCAGCTCGTTGGCTTCCTCCTGAGTGTCGGCCGTGCCCATGTTCTCTCCGTTCTTGTCGAATACTCGCCAGCCGGTGCCCCGCTTGATCCTGAACGACTCGCCGCTCTTGTCCGTCTCCAGCAGGTATCCGCCGCCCTCGTCGTAAGATGCCTTGTCGGTCTTCCGGAGGTTGTCGAGGTAATGGATAAGCCCGTCATCCTCACCGAGTTTCCCGAGGATATTCCGCTCGAACTTTACCCGGGTGTCGTGCCGGTCCATCTGCGATTGAAACGCCCGCCGTGCCGCGCCGACCAGCTTGGACATATAATCCATGGTGGAATAGATCGGCGCCCAGGGTGAAATATCGTTCTTCGGGCGGGAGTTCTTCAGGTTGGTGGCCGCTTCGGAAAGGTCGGAGTGGTAGTCGGCGTCTGCTTGCTGGACGCTGTACCTTATATCATCCGTGGAGGGGGAGAATTGGCCGGTGTTGCCAGTGGCGGATTTTATTTGCGTCCCCCCAGTTAATGGGACAACCCAATCAGTTACTTCTGTGTCTGATGTAGTTGTATCAGCGTTAGTCTTCCTGAGAATTATCCCATCTGTACCTTCCTGCAACAGCGCCTTGCGTAGCGCCGCCCCTGGCACAAGCTCAGGGAACTCGCGGTGCGCAGACTTCGCCATCTTGCTGAGTTGATAAAATGGGTCTGCGTACCCTCGCTCTGTTTGCCGTTTTCGTATTTCCTTCGGAGACCCTGTTGCTTTAGCCAGCTTAGTGAGATGTCTCTGCAACTCGGCTATCTTCGTCTTCGATAACGACGACCCAGTGTTTATCTGGTTATCAAGGTCGAGTATCTGCCGCTCTTTTTGTAAATCCGGCCTGATATCTTTTTCAAGTTCGGACAACTCCTGCTGCAACTCTCCTACTTTCTTGAATGGCAAATACTCCTTTCCGCTGCGAACAGCGTTGAGTTTCTGCTGCAGTTCTGCATATCTTCGCTTCTTATCAAGAAACTCCGCTTGCTCTGATGGCCCAGGCTCAATAACTATTGGGTTTTTAAAATTGGCAAACCCGGAAATTACATTGCTTCCATCTTCCTTCTTCCACGTTTTGAACTGATTTTCTCTCCTGGTAAACCACCCAGTAGAAAGCCCTTCGAGGGCAAATGTAAACCCGCCCTTCTTAGTAGCGTCGTACCTACTCTCACCACCAGGAAGCTGTGCATATTTAAATTCAGTCAGTTCAGTTTCACTCCCATGAGTATGATACACCACCATCGGCTCACCGTTCTCGTCCACAACCTTGCTGGCGTTCTTCGGGTCAGAATCCCACGGCCCAAACCACTCCTTAAACGCAGGAGTCCGCACCTGCACCCACTGCCTTTCGTTCAGCTTGGTCGGCTTGCCGTTGGGGGCTTTCATCCACTGGTCAGTACCTTTGAACTCGGCGACGACCGCATCATACTGCCGCTGCGCCTCTTCTGCGGTAATACCGAACTGTTCCGCAAACCGAATATCCATAGGCTCCATGCCAACGAACGCCTCGGCTCCGCCGTACTGCGCCATGGCCTTGACCGCGACATCGCGCATCTTCTGGACATCGAGGAAGAACTGATCGGACTGGAAGTTCTTCATTCCTTGGAAGTTTGTGATCACATCATCGAGGAACGCCTTGACGAAGGCAACCAGGCGCTTGAACAGGCTCGGCCGCTGTTCCGCAAGGCTCTCCCAGAACTCCGGCTTTGAAAACTGGTCGCCAAGATAGTCGGCCAGCATCTCCTCAACAACATAGTCCTGGTTGATGTCCCGGCCCTGCAGGAACTTGTTTCGCTTCAGCTTGTCGCGGTATTCGTTGAAGACTTCGACCTTGATATTGCGGTTGGCTGCGCGAAGAAGGGAATTGTAAAGGGCCGGCTGCTCTTTGCGCATGGCATGAAGAGTTTCATGCCCGATGATGGTGGACGGCGAGAATCCAGAATCTACGTTGACGTAGATGGTCTTCGGGTCGTTGCGGTCAATTAAGCCGTTTGGCAGCCCCGCGCCCGGTGCCGCTCGATAGAAAACAGCGCGTCTACCGAACACGGTTGTGATCCGGTCGGCAAAGTTCCGGACAGCTCCGGATACATTGACAACCTTGATAGAGTTCGCCACGACAGAGCCAGCACGTGGCGTGAATATCGCACGGAGTTTAGCATTATCCTTTTGCGCCTGTTCACTGGTGTCCTCCCCCATGTCGTAGTACAGGAAGTCTTTGCCGGTTCCCTCACTTGTAGAATAGAGGGCAACGCCTTTCTCTGTCTCCTTATTCTCTATGATTTTGATGAGGTTGTCAAATGCCAGGCTGATATCCTCGCGCTCTTTTCCCGTCGGGACCGTCTCGCCCATTCTTCCGGCATGGGAAAGATAGGTATTCTTCGCGGCATTCTCAGCCAGCTTGTCGCTCACATAGGCGTCAAAGGCCCTGGCGAACATTTCAAGATCAGTTGACCAATATTTCTTTCCGCCCTTCCCTTTGTCAAGCCTTGCGGCGTTGCTCGCATATTCTGTTGTCGTTTGCGGAATATGCTTTGCTTGCTGCTCATCTGAACTTTTGCGATAGTTCAGGCTGTCAATATTCGCCTGGAGCGCCTTGTAATCGTCAATGGCAGGGGCTCGCCGCTGAATTGTCTTGTGAAGGTCGCGCAACTCGGCAACAGCTGGAGAAAGAAATGTCGGGATGGCGTTATAGTGCGCCGGCTTCGTTACCTGGACAGTTCCTTCCCCGAAATCACCGCTCCTTATCCTCTCTACCAGCCTGTCAACTTCCGAAACGACAGGAACATCTTGCCCGTCGCGCAAAGTCATAATTTCCGGGCCGATCCCCTCAACCGCCTTGCGCCTAATTTCTTTAAGCCAGCCGTCAATATTCCTCGATGTGCGGTCCTCTGACTTCTCACGTCTTGCCGCAAGCTCCTCTTCGGTCATCGGCCGGCGGTTCATCGCATCAACAATCTTTTTGAAATGCCCAACTATTTCCGGCCTGATATCGCCCTGCAGCCGACCCATGAATGTTTCTGTCAGGAACGGAACCGAAGACCGCTCAAGACCTGCCTGCCTTGCAAAATAATGATCAAGGGCGTGTGCCCACTCATGAGCCACCGATCCGGCCCCGCCGGTCCTTGTCAGGTTGATCTCATTCACCCCCGGTACGAAGTGAGCCGCATACTGGCCGGTCCCTTGTGCGCCAATGGCAATGCCAAGAAGACCGTTCAGCGAAATGGCCTTTGGCGGGACTCCAAGAATATCGGCAAGGTCCATGAATGAATCATAGGCATGATTGACGTGCAGTTGCCGTTCCTTGGCGTTGCCCTGGCCTTTCATCCAGTTGCCGAAGTTCACCCCCGAGAATCCGAAGGCCTCAGCCAGCCGCTCAGTGCTGATATCCTCACCTTCCTTCCGGTGTTGCTTCCCTTCCCGCTCCGTCTGCTCTACTGAAATTCCTCTATCGGAAACCGTTTCTTTGCCCTTCCGCTTGGTTTGTTCTTCGGCTGCCGCCTCTGCTGACTCCTGTGTATCGTGGGCGCTTACCAGCTTGCCGTTCTTGTTCAGGAGCAACTTTTTACCGTTGATCCCGGCAAGAGTCTTGTCGATATATTCTTTGATTGCCGGGTCGCTCTCGCTCTCCACCCCATCAAGGATGATGTAATCAGTAATCCCGCTGCGGCCCATCTCGATATGGATTGAAGCGTACTTCCCGCGCCGCTCGTTCTCCCCCAGGAATACCCTGGCTGTAGCGCCGACTCCATCAACAATGGAAAAGCCCCGCTTTTGCCATGCCTTCACGGCGCCAGGCCAGCCCTTTTCGATATCCTTCATCGCCTTGACGACTTCATCGAGTCCAGGCTGAATAGCTGCGACAAACTTCCGGCCAAGGATACGCGCCTCATCGGCCTGTGCTTTCCGCCCTCCGGGGAACACGGTATCATAAAGGCTCTTGCTTGGCGTCTCGATCATCGAGGTAACAGATACGGCCCCGCGCTGAAGGCGGCGACTCGCACGATCTGCCATTGAGGCAAGCCACTTATCGGATTCCGCCGACTCTGCCCAGCCCGTTACCCTGGACATCGCCATGGTGATGGCAGAAAGGTACTGCTGAATCGCTTCGTCCGTTGTCTTTCTCGGTTTTGCGGGAATAGAGTCGTAAGCCTGCTTGACTATATGGGCAACCTGCGGCCTCATGCCGGAATCAATCATCGCCTGGTAGTCCGGGCGGGGATAGACCTTACTCTTGACCGCTTCGCGCACACGAAGGGACGGGTCCATTTTTTCGAGGTCGGACCACTTCAGCCCCTTGAGTCGGTTCCGCTTGTTGTAGGAGAGCTCCCGGCCGACATCTTCTGTGCTTGAACCCTTTTCTTCCCCGCCTTGAGGTTCTTCAGAAACCGCCTGCGCAACCTCTGTTTCGCCAGCGGTATCCACTCTATCCTGATCGCGTTGAACAGTATCACTTTTGGCACGCTTTAGGGTGTTTGCCTTGTTTACTAATGTTTCACGTCGTTCAACAAGTTTGCGGTATTTCTCGTTGTGCTTATCGAAATCTTTGGGGTTTTGGATATCATCAAGTGCCTCAATTTGCTTGCTAATTGATTGCACCCGAGATCCTATATCTTCTGCCGTTTCAAGGTCTGAATCTTTTACTATGCGGTTGTCCTGCGCCGCACGTCTATCCGCCGCCTTGCCAGCACCTTTTACATACTTGATTAATTCCCCATCCCTAACCTTTGAGTATTCCCCTGACTTTATCCCGGCCTCAAGTTCAACCACCAGTTCAGGATACTCGGAAAGGATATTCTTGGAAATAAAGTTACCGCCCTCTACCCTCCTGCGAATTTGCTGTTCATGGAACCACAAATCTCCACGGCCCTGTTGGCTAGAAAGGTATTCCTCCTTCGTCATTTCGGGCACGGCCTTAATTGGCTTCACTTCTCCCAGTGCCGCCATGATCTCCCCCTCCATCCGCACAGGGAACAGCATACCGCGCCCCTTCTTTACCCGGCCCTTGGCCTTTATACCTGCTGCTGCCAGCTTGGCCTTGATATCGTCAGGGTTGCCGGATACGAGGATTGCCGCGCTACCGTGCTTGGATATGGGGAAATTGGTTGATTCCGGCGCAGGGGTTTCAGCCTGTTTCGGCTCCTCCTGTGCAACCTTCATCTCCTTGACCTGCTTCCGCAACTCCCGCTTATCCTTTAAGGATGTTGCGGTTGCTAGCTGCTGCTCAAGGTCGGCAAGAGAAACACCAGGGGATTTCTCCCCCGGTGTCGGGCCAGGGATACTATCCGCTGGCGGGGCTGGAAGTTGTTTCCTTCCCTCACTGCGAACATCCTTTGGACGAATTAAAAGATACTGCCCAAGTTCGCCGCCCTTCGAGAGGACAACTGTATCGTAGTCGCTGAACGCCTTCCTGAGCGTATTTGCCGATTGATGAGTATTGATCGCAACAGCAACGCCTTGCTGGGTATTCTCGACTTGTCCGCCAATGCCAAATTCTTCAAGGAGATACCTATGCAAATTCTCCACGGGGACGGTGTGTGTTGCGCCGTTTCTGAACAGGGAAAGCTCCGTTAAGGCTGGAGCCGCCTTTGTAGACGGCTCCGTGACTGTTTCTGCGCGTGGCAGATCAGATTCCTTCTCGCTTTCCGCTCCTTTTGATACAGGGGCGGGGGGCTGGAGGTCGGAGGCCGTGGAGGATGAATAAACCTCAACCGCGCCTTCAGGCATTTTTGCCTTGACGCCAGGAGGTGTATATTTCCCAGCCTGCATATCTTGAATTTGCTGCCAGGTTCGCCCCAATATCAGCCCTTCCTCTGGAGATGAGACCTTTGCTCCGCGTGTCCTGGAAATATAAAGCGCCCCGCCAGCCTTGTCGGCAAGGTCCCTGTAATATTCAGCTTTTGATGTTTCGTGCTTTTGGTCTGCAAGCGCCGGGACAGTTCCGCTCGTTACCACCGCCCCGGCCTTGTTTGTTACGGCGAAAGACAGCCCACGCATATCATCAGAAGCAAGGGCGGATGTCTCCACCCGATCCTCGGTCGAAACCGCAGGGGGAGTGGGCTTTGTATTCCACGGCTCACTGGCAAAGTCGGCAGGATCAGCCGTCATGTCGGCAGGGATATTCTGTCGGGTCAATTCGTTGCTCACGTCCCGCGCTGTCGATTCATCAACTCCGAACTTGCGCATCAAATAGGCGTCAAGGTCGCCCTTGGTCGTTTGGCGGGATAATGCAAGCTGCGCCTTCTTGTCGGTAAGCGTCTCGGCAACCTTCTGTGCCGCGCCTTTCCACCTTGCGGCCTCGCGCACCATATCATTTAAAACCGGAGCAACCGGGGAGGGAGGGGCCGGTTGCTCCGCACCCTGCGACTTGGCAGGGGATTCTTAAATG
>Ga0209417_1000940_pt1 | contig 58909 bp, 72 predicted proteins | sample RifGroF2_FD_184002 | JGI IMG/M metagenome (GOLD analysis project Ga0209417, IMG submission 184002) | Groundwater microbial communities from Rifle, Colorado, USA - Groundwater F2 (SPAdes) (version 2) | ecosystem: Environmental > Aquatic > Deep subsurface > Groundwater | place: Rifle, Colorado... | reverse complement strand
AGCCCTCAGTCACACCATCGCCACCACTTTTTTGTATTTTTCGTGGATGGGATTTCAAACTATTTGAAATCATAATCTATTAATATGCATTGTTTTAACGTCAGATGACTTTTTGCCTATTACGGGAATATTTTTCTATTTCCTGAGCGATTTGCATTAAACCATCCAATTTTGATAAGATAATTTCTTGTGGATCATATTTTTTATTCATCTTTTTTTATTTTCATCAAGCTTTATAAGCTTTGAACTGTTTTACACGATGGGTAAAATTACTCAATTTGTCGATTCCATAACAACGGAAAGCTCTGATTTTTGTCTTGACTACGCTCTTTTATTGGTTAAAATCTATTGTATAATATTTTACGATAGTTATTTACTAAATAACCTATGATTAAGAATAGTCAATTAAAAAGATTTCTTGGACCTAATGAAACCCAGGTCATTGCACGTTTGACCTATGAGAGACTTTTTGTAATTACCGTAAAACAGTTCGACGAGTTTTTTAATTTCAATACAAATACCCGAAAACAAATCATTTATCGTCTCAGGAAAAAACGCATCCTGACACCGATTACCAAGGGAGTGTACTTCTTTTCACCGCTCGAATCTGGCCCTGCGGGAAGCCGAATAAACGAATATTTGATACCCTCATTGCTTTTTCCCAGGGGTAATTACTATATCGGTTATTCAACGATGTACAACTATTATGGCTTTACCGACCAACTCTTTCAAACCTTCTACATTCTCAATACATCACGTCAGCGTGAGCGAATTATTTGTGGAACTCTATTCAAACTTGTAAAAATATCGCCGAATCGCATGTATGGCCTTGAAAAAATAGATATCCGCGATATAAAAGCTACTGTCAGTGATCGTGAACGCACTCTTATCGATTTGATATATTTTCCAGACCCAATCGGCGGATTTCGCAATGCTTTTCATATTCTTAAATCGCAGTTAAAGAATGGAAAGACTGATGTCAAAAAACTTATCAGGTATGCAATGATTTTCCCGAGTATCTCAACTCGCAAACGTATCGGATTTATTCTTGAGCAATGCGGCATATCAAATGCTTTGCTTATGCCCTTGAAAAAAAGCATCAAGACAAATGCATTGACCACACTATATGGTTCCAAATCCCGTAAAGGTCCAATTAACCCAACATGGAAAGTTATTCTCGATGATACATACAAATCGAAATGAGTTTATAAAAATACTGGAGCGGACATCAGCCCAGACAGGTTTTCCGCTTACGCTGCTTGAAAAAGATTACTACATCACCCTTCTTCTCTCCGGCATTAATGTCCTAAGCGAAAAATTGATATTTAAAGGGGGAACGTGTTTAAGCAAGGCGTATTATTCATATTATCGCCTCAGTGAAGATATGGATTTTTCATTAGAACTCCCTGATAGTGTGGTCACCCGTTCAATCCGGCGAAATATCATCAAGCCCATTAAAGATAAAATTCAAACATTTGCCAAAGGTTACGGTTTGAACGTTGAAACCATTGAAACTGCCGGACACCGTGAGTCCACACAGTACATTTATTACGTCAATTATGATTCGGCTGTTGTAGATAAGCAGCAATCTTTAAAAATAGAGATTGGATTAAGATTCAATCCTTTATTGCCTACAACAAAGCAAAATATTAAGCATCTATTTCTTCATCCTTTTACAAATGAACCGCTTTTTGAGGGTGGCAGTGTGAAATGCCTCACACTGAAAGAACTCGTTGCAGAAAAGATGAGGGCTGCAGCTACACGGTCTGTAATAGCGCCGAGGGACTTTTATGATCTCGACTATCTGCGTCGAACAGGATTTAATTTTAGAGATAGAAAACTTCTGTCCTTATTCCAGAAAAAATTGGCGGAAGATAAATTTGCTACTGACCTTAAGCGATATTGTGTAAATATGGGACGATCTGACGATGAAATCCGAGATATGCTATCGCGGATTGAGGTAGAATTGCTTGATGTCCTAACGCTTGAAGAAAAGAACACGTTTGATATCCGTAAAGCGATTAATGCATTAAATGATATTTTCAAGCAGTAAGTATCTCATCTACGCGATGTCAAAGTACAACGTTTATATAATCCTGTATACTAACGGTTTGTAATCTCAGGACTTTTTATAGCTCCCCCACCATTACATCCCCTGCTATTGAATCACACCGGGTACACAAATTACCCATTAATTCAGATTCTTCTTTTTCCCTTCCGCACAATTTACATCTTTTCATTCTCCTGCCTCCATCTGTTTCAGATGAAACAATATCTCTTCTTCATCTTTTTTGGTAAGTCGATTATTTTGCCTTAGTCTGGGAAGTATCTTATCCAGGCTGCTGCTTTCCTGCTCTCCATCTTCATCTATGTTATCAAAGGTGGAGTTCCAGGATTCGAGCTTTGCGATAAGCTTCTTTCGGTTTATTTTCCTGTTTCTTATTCTCATAATGATTTTCATACCCTCCAAATTTGGTTTTTCTGCTCTTCGAAAAACCAAATTTCACCGAAGAAAAACCCTGTGATTAGTCAATAATCATCGATATGTAACCCTTAAATAACATTGATGGTATGTTCTTATGGTAATCTATTGGTATCGCTAATTTACTCATATTTTTTTAAGGAAAACGCTATGAATGCACAGAATGAATATGAAATGAGTGGAATATATAGAATGTCTGCATCACATTTTAAAGAAGAACATTCTGATGGATTCTTATGTCGCTGCCCTGAATGCGGCATAATATGGATTAAGAAATACGCTCCTGAATTTTGCATCGAATGTGGAACCCGAGTATTGCAAAAGCCCAGCGAAGAATTCAGTTGGGAGATTGAAATTTCAGAAAAAATGAGAGGTTTTTGCCTTACTTTTAACTGCCCAAAATGCAATATGGTCATCCCGGAAAGTGTCCGTCATCTAATGAAAAGATGTCTTCGATGCTTTACTCCACTTGATAGGTGAGTTTTCGAAATATCCATGAATCGTGTTGATTAAAAGTTATCGGTTCGATATGGAAGAAAAAATAATAAAAAATTCGCACCAAAATAATTTGCAGGTAAAGGCAGAACTACAGAATTTTATGTTCTGCCCCAGATGTGGCCATACTGTCATTGGTGAAAACATGAATGGTTTTTGCGGTAACTGCGGTTATCGCTTCTGCCCTTCCTGCTCTGAGTAATTTTCTATATGGAAAAAGAACAAAGATTAGCTGTCAGCTTAAAATCAGCAGCCTGTAATCGTCAAGTCTTCTGCCGCAAAAGAATATTTAGTAGAATGTGTGCATGAAAGTATACATGAAACAATTTAAAAAAAATAAAAAGCGGCAGAAAAAAGCAGACCCTTACCAGTGGTTTATGTTCTGCTTAAGATGCAGCCATGTGGTTATTGACGAAAACGTAAACGGTTTATGCGGCAACTGCGGCTATCAGTTTCGCCTTTCCCACCCTGAGTGATGATGGAAGAAACACAAAGATTAGCTGTCAGCTTAAAATCTCTTGCTACAATGTTGGATGCGCACAGAACATCTGTCCGCAGATGGCTTACACAGGCCGGAATAAAACCTGTAAGTATTGGTAGAGGAAAAAATGGAGCAATACGCTACAAATGGGAGGAAGTAAAAGGCTGGCTTGATTCCATGGAACACATTGAATAAGCAATCATCGTACAAGTTTTATTTTAGATTTAAAACCACCACCTTTTCTGCCCCTCATTTCATCAAGTATTTCCTTGAGCAGTTCTTTGGCTTCACTATCTTCTTCAACTGCCGAATTATTGAATTCAACAACATCCGCCATTTCTTCCGGAATCAACGCAGCGTAATGCCTGCGGCATATTTCAGGCGAATTGCCCATAAGCGTTGAGATTTTATAAAGCGATACACCGTTTTGTGCAAGGTGGCTTCCGAATGTATGACGAAAATCAAGGCATGACCAGTCAAGGCTCTGCTTTTTGTTAATCTCCCGAAGGTCTTGCGAAAAATTATCCGTATCCCATCTTTTCCCCATTGGCGAAGGAAAGAACCATACGCAATTAAAAGGCGGATGATAATTTTTGAGAATCTCAAACAAATCAGAACTGATAGGCACAACCCTGTTTTTCTTTGTCTTAGGCTGCCAGTATTCACCATCAATTTCTTTAGCCTGAACCTTGATAAGTTTTTTATCCAGGTCAATATCATTATAGGTAAGCCATAACGCTTCTTCCCTTCTTAGGCCGGCATAAATATACGTTGCCACCATTGCATGGATTGCTTTTTCTTCCTTGAGGATTTCAAGCTGTTTTGTAATGTCATCACTTGTAAGAAATTTGATATTGGGAGCGGATTCTTTTTCCTTTGTCACCGCAGCGGCAGGATTTGCAACCTTTCTGTCCCTGCTTTTGAAATTATAATGCTTGGTTGCAAATGAAAATAATTTGTGCAGTGTCTGGCGAAGCAAGTTAACGGTTTTTGGCGACCATTTGTCATTTTGCTTTCGCTCTGATATAAAGCGATAAATCATCTGAGGGGTAATATCCTCAAGCAAATCCGCCTTGATGTGCTTTCCGGCAAATTTGTCATAGCCCTGTTTTTTGCTATCCCCTAATTTGGTTCCGGCAACACCGACTTTCAATGACTCGCAAATTGGCCCGAAAAATATTCTCAGCCTGCTGAAATCATTTTTGTACGATTTGAATGTGCGGTTTGCCTTCAGTTCCTGGCAGAAGGATTCAAGAATCATGGGCAATGGCAATTTGCTTGCCAACTCAAGTTCACCTATAGCAATTTCATATTCTATTTTTTTGAATTTGCTTTTGGCAACCCTTTCATCAGCGGTCTCAAGAGATTTTTTTATCTGGTCGCCGTTGATATAATAGGTCGCCCAATATTTTTTTCCACGCTTGTAAAGGCTCGCCATAACAGACTCCGATCAAACATAGTTTATCAGAAGCTGTATGTTGGACGATTTCGTCTTAATGATTTATGCGTGATGCAAATGACAAGTACAATTTAGGTACAGATGTATTAGAGGTCTTGAATTGCTAAAAACATAAGGCCTTGATTAACAAGGCCTTAGGAAATAGCGGGGGCAGGATTCGAACCTACGACCTCCGGGTTATGAGCCCGACGAGCTACCAGACTGCTCTACCCCGCGATCAATTAATCTATTTTTATAATACCATAACAGATTGAAAACTTCAATCATAGTTTGGCACGAATCTTTTCACTAATCTTTTCAACTTTTCCCGGCTGATATTTTTTCGCAGGCCATTGCGTAAAAACTCCATCGCCGGCAATTCTCGGTATTATATGGAAATGTATGTGCTCGACAAGCTGTCCTGCCGCTTTGCCATTATTACACAAAACATTATATCCATCTGATGTCATACCTTTAAAAACCGCTCCGGCTACTTTCGGCAAAACCGATCCTATCTGAGCCAAAAGCTGGGCCGGGCACTCATGAATCTTTGTAAAATGCTGTTTTGGTATTACAAGTGTATGACCTTCGCTTAAAGGACCTATATCGAGGAAAGCCAAAACATTTTCATCCTCATAGATTTTTTCGCATGGAATCTGACCGGCAGCGATTTTGCAAAAAATACAATCCATCTAAAAAATCAGCCTTTTAAATTAACGCTGTTATTCTTCTTTCTTTTCAGTTTTTGAAGTTTTTTTCTTAGATGTTTTTTTCTTTCCTGACTTCTCAGCTGGCTGGGATTTGCTTTCCTGGCCTACAAGCTGAAGCAGTACCAAAGGACTGTTATCCCCGAGCCGAGTCTTTGCTAACTTAATAATTCTTGTATATCCACCCGCCCTGTCAAGATATCTGGGGCCAATTTCACTGAAAAGCTTGCCGATGACGGTACCTTTTTTCTTTATTTCGCCATCAACTTCTTCAACGATATTGCGATTGCCAAGCAAAGCTATAGCACGACGCCTTGCAGCAAGGTCACCCTTTTTAGCGAGTGTTATAAGTTTTTCTACAAAACTTTTTACATGCTTTGCCTTGGGCATTGTTGTGCTTATGGTTTCATGCTCAAACAGTGAAGCAGCGAGATTTCTTCGTAATGCGACTCTGTGTGCGCTAGTTCTATTAAGTTGTCCACCTGCTATTCTATGACGCATAGCTTCTTACCTCATAAATAAAATTTAATCGATGTCGGTCATACCGAGCGACAAGCCAATATCTGAAAGCTTTCGGACGATTTCACGCAAACTGGTTTTACCAAAGCTACGGAGTTTCAACAAATCCGCTTCAGTCATTCTAACCAACTGGCCTACAGACTCTATATGACTTGCCTCAAGACAGTTGCTCGCTCTTACAGAGAGGTCGAGTTCCTGAATCGGCATTTTTAATTTTTCTGCTAACTGCTCATCAACTTTCGTTTCTTCTTCGACTTTGCCTGTTTCTGTTTCTTCAACAGTTTCTGCACCTAATTCGAAGTACTGCACAAATGGGTTGATGTGCTTGCGAAGTATCTTGCCCGCTTCGACAAGAGCCATTTCAGGATTAATCGAACCATCGGTCCAAATTTCAAGAAGCAGCCTGTCGTAGTTTGTCTTTTGTCCTACACGGGTATCTTCAGTTTTATATCTGACGCGAACAACCGGCGAATATACTGCATCAATCTCAACTTTTCCGATTTCCTGTTCGAATCTATCGGATGCAGCCAGTCTCTCGTTTGCGGGTGAATAACCGCGACCGGTTTCAACCGTCATTTCCATCGTGAATTTCACATTTTCTGTCAATGTGGCAATCACATGGTCTTTGTTTACAATTTCGATTGTCGAATCGCTTTGTATATGATCCGCTGTTATTAAGCCAGCTTTATCAGTAACAATTTTAATTACTTTCGGTTCCGGACTGGTCTTTTTGATAATAAGTTTTTTAACGTTAAGGATAATTTCCGTCATATCCTCTTTAACGCCTGTCAGCGTAGCAAACTCATGGTCAGCGCCGGCTATCTTTACATTAGTAACAGCGGCACCTTCCAACGATGAAAGCAAAACACGTCTGAGACTGTTTCCAATTGTCGTTCCAAAACCGTGCTCAAATGGCTCAATTCGGAAAAGACCATAGTTATCTGTTGAAACCTGTCTATCAAGTTCAACACGTGTCGGAAGTTCCATTCCTCTCCAGGTTATTCTCATTTTTGGCCTCCATAAAAAGGGCAGATGTTCTCAGCGAATCGAAAGGGGCCTATTCCTTTTTAGAAACGCTATCTGCGACCCGCCCGGTTATTATTTAATTTTTTAATTAGAGTAAATTATCTTGAACAGAACTCAATAACCAGCTGCTCTTCGATTGCAAGCTGCACATCCTGCCTTGAAGGCAGTGCTACAATCGTTGCTGATGGTTCTTTTACATCAAGCTGAAGCCAGCCTTGTGCACTAAAATTCGGATTACTGTCCAATTGTGCTTTCACTCTATTCTTGCTTTTTTCGTTTTTCTTCAATGTTATTTTATCGCCTATGCCCACCATGAAACTTGGTACATCGGTTTTTTTGCCATTAATGAACACATGTCCATGTGCAATTACCTGTCTGGCGGCTTTTCTTGAAGGCGCGAAATTCAATTTATAGATAACATTATCAAGTCTTCTCTCGAGCAGACCAAGCAACACTTCGCCTGTATTACCAATGGTATGTTCAGCTCTTTCAAAATATTGCATAAACTGAGCTTCGCCTACACCGTAATATCTTTTGACTTTCTGCTTTTCACGAAGACGTATACCATAATCAGTTCCCCGACCACGGCGCCAGCCGTGCATGCCAGGGGCTAAACTTTTTTGGCGTCTTTCAACAGCGCACTTGCTTGTTTCGCAGCGAATGCCTTTAAGAAATAATTTCATGCCTTCGCGGCGGCATAACTTACAGGATGAACCTAAATTACGACCCATATTTTTATCTGCTCCTAAGCATTTATACTCTTCTGCGTTTCGGCGGACGACATCCATTGTGAGGAATCGGAGTAACATCTTCAATCGAAGATATTCTCAAACCGGCGGCCTGGAGAGCGGACACTGCCGATTCTCTGCCTGAGCCCGGACCTTTTACCCTCACTTCAACTTCACGAACACCAGACCGTTTAGCGGCATTAGCACATTTTTCAGCTGCTCTTTGAGCGGCGAAAGGTGTGCTTTTTCGCGAACCTTTAAAACCGACTGTACCGGCTGAATCCCGGCAGATAGTATCACCATCGGTATCGGTTATGGTTATCATAGTGTTATTAAAGGTCGATCTGATATGAACAATCGCCTTCGAAACATTCTTTCTTATTTTACCTTTAGCCATTTAAAACTAATACCTCAAATATTATGAACGTATTTCTTTCACGCCTTTTTTGCCAGCAACAGTCTTTCTCTTGCCTTTTCTGGTTCTGGCGTTACTTTGTGTTTGCTGACCTCTAACAGGCAATCCTTTACGATGCCTCAGACCCCGATAGCAGCCGATATCTTTAAGTCTGGCGATATCCTGAGAAACCTGTCTTCTTAATTGACCTTCTACCGCTAAATCCCGGTCAATAATTTGAGCAATCTTGCTTACTTCATCTTCAGTAAGCTTTCCTGCCGGAACATTGAACTTAATGCCTAATTCATTCAGAATTTTCTCAGCGGTAAAACTTCCGATTCCATGAATATAGGTCAGCGCGATTAAAATCGCTTTATTATTCGGTATGTCAACACCAACTATACGCGGCATATTCGTTCTCCAATTAGCCTTGTCTCTGTTTGTGACGAGGGTCGGCCGAGCAAATTACCCGTACAACACCCTTGCGACGAACTATTTTGCAATTTTCGCAAATTCTTTTTACTGAACTTCTTACTTTCATAACTCACCTTTCTGCTAATGTCGCAGAATTATTCTTCCTTTGGTCAAATCATACGGCGACATTTCTATAGTTACCTTATCGCCAGCAAGAATCCTTATAAAATGCATTCGCATTTTTCCGGAAACATGCGCCATAATTGAATGTCCATTTGCAAGTTCGACTCTGAACATCGCATTCGGCAGGGCCTCTAAAATTTTGCCCTCAACTATTATCGCATCCTTTTTTGGCATATTTTTATTTAAAAAGCTTTTATTTTAAAGTCAAGACTTCGCAGCCGCTTTTAGTTATAGCAATTGTATGCTCAAAATGAGCTGAAGGCTTGCCGTCTTTTGTGGCAACCGTCCAGCCATCCTTTAACGTAATTACCTGGCTAGTGCCCATATTAACCATAGGCTCAACTGCCATTACCATTCCTTCCTGCAAGAGGATGTCATGACTTAAAAGATCCCTGCTTACAAAATTCGGAACCTTAGGATCTTCATGCATCTGTGTGCCAATCCCATGACCAACAAATTCGGTAACAACCGAAAACCCTGCAGATTTGGCGGCCTCTTGCATTAATTTCGCAATTCGGCTCCATTTTTCGCCTGGTTTACTGTTTTCGATAGCGATATCAAGCATTCGTGCTGTCACGTCCATAAGGAGCTGCTTTCGCGGGTCAATTTGTCCTATTCCAACTGACAAAGCGGCATCACCGCAATACCCGTCAATTCTAACTCCAAAATCGACACTGAGAATATCACCTTCTCGCAGTATAACATTATCCGACGGTATTCCGTGTACAACCTGCTGATTGATTGAAGTACAAACCGCAGCCGGGAAAGGTTTATAACCATAAGGATTTCTGACACCCTTAAACAGTGCTTCGGCACCGGCTTTTGCAGTCATGTCTTCAGCTATACGATTCAACTGAGCAGTTGTTTGTCCAGCTACCGCGGACTCTTTCAGTTTTAAAAGAACATCGGCGACTATCTCGCCGGCTTTTTTCATTATTTCAATTTCTCTGCGACTTCTTAAAATTATCGCCATTTCTATCGAACCATTGACAATCTGTCGAGTTTCTCAATCATCTTAGCAGTAACTTCATCAACAGATTTCCCGGCATCTATATCTAATATTGTATGCCCTTTATCAGCATAATAACCAGTTACGGCAGCTGTTTGCTGATGATAAGTTTCAAGTCTTTGCCTTACAACTTCGGGCTTATCATCTGTTCTTTGAACAAGTTTAACGCCACAACTATCACAAATACCCGATAGTTTCGGCTTCAACGTTTCAACATGATAAACTGTGCCGCATGCAGGACAACTGCGTCTGCCGGTCATTCTATTTTCAATAACGCTGTCATCAATTACAAGGTCAACGATAGCGTCTATTTTTCTTTTTTTAGCGTCTAATGCAATATCAAGCTCTTTTGCCTGAACCACGGTGCGAGGGAAACCATCGAGAACACAGTTTCCTTTGGCAGATTCTATTGCACAAGCCATCATTTCAATTATCAGCTGGTCAGGAACAAGTTTCCCTGAATCCATATACTCAGCCGCTTTTTTCCCTAATTCAGTTCCATTTGCACGATGAAGTCTTAAAATATCACCGCTGGACAAATGTACCAGCTTATATTTTTCTGCAATCCTTTTGCATTGTGTACCTTTTCCCGCTCCCGGCGGACCAAGCAGTACGATTACCATCCGCGAGCTCCCTTTATTCTGCTTGAACTGAAACCTTCATAATTTCGCATAATCAGGTTTGCTTCAATCCTTTGAACAATATCAAGCGAGACGCTGACAACGATCAATAAACCTGTGCCGCCAAAGAAAGACGCAACCATCGGATCAATATCGAGTCCGGGTAATTGAGAAATCACTGTCGGTACAACAGCGATAATCGCCAAAAAGGCTGCTCCGTAGAAAGTAATTCTGGCCATTACAGTTTCAAGATATTCTGCAGTTCTGTGGCCCGGGCGAAGTCCCGGTATGAAACTTCCTGAGTTGCGGAGATTTTTTGCCATTTCCTGAGGCTGAAACTGAACAGTTGTCCAAAAATAAGAGAATAATACAATCAACACAATATATAAAACATTGTATGTGTACGCTCCCGGATTCAGCGACGCCGCGATATTACCAAGAATCACGGAATTACTAAACCTGGGAATACTTAATAATTGAGCAAACAGCACCGGAGGAAACTGCATTAAACTCGAAGCGAAGATAATCGGCATAACTCCGCCGTGATTTATTCGCAAAGGAAGATAATGTCTTTGTCCGCCATACATTCTCATACCACGCATCTGTTTTGCCTGCTGTACCGGGATTCTTCTTTGTCCCTGAGTAATCAATATCGCACCAGCCACAACAAATACAAACGCAATAATTAAAAACATTATTTTTGCAGGTCCATAAGTTCCGGCAGATGCGCCCGCGCCGACAGTAAACGAAGTATTCTGCCATACGCTTGCTATTGTGCCGGGCATTCTCGCAATGATACCTGCCATAATCAAAAGACTTATACCGTTTCCAATACCATATTCATCGATTTGCTCACCGAGCCACATCAAAAATATCGTACCGGCTGTCATACCAATAATACCAAGAATAACAGTTGTTCCTTCCATTCCCTGATACGCGTAAGGTTTCATAAACTTTACGAACATCATGGATTGAACCAAACATATCGGAACCGTCAGATATCTTGTGTATTCCTGTATTTTTTTATGCCCGCTCTGTCCCTCTTCTTTTAATTTTTTGAGAACCGGCCAAACCTCGCCAAGCAACATCAGAATAATCGATGCGGTAATATACGGCATAATGCCGAGTCCGAAGAGACTGCTTTTTCTTAACTCGCCGCCGCTGAGCATCTGTAAGTGTTCAAGGGCCTTGCTGATTGGGCTGTCTTCATCTCTCTGCTGAGAAGCACCTATCATACGCTGCACATCGATACCGGGTATGGAAATATGAAATCCAACACGGTAGATTACCAGCAGCGCCAAAGTAAACAGCACCTTGTTCCGCAAATCAGGAATCTTAAATATACTTGCTGCAGCATTAAACATTTTTTATTCCCATCAATCCCTTATGCCACAATTTTGGCTTCTCCGCCGCAACTTATAATTTTATCTTGTGCGGTTTTACTATATTTATGAACAGTAACTAACAATTTCTTTGTCAGTTCACCGTCTCCGAGAACCTTAATTCTGCTTCTAACGCTATTGACAAGTCCTGCGTTGAAGAGCGCTTTTGCGTCTATTGACGCTCCATTGTCAAAACGATCGAGTTGAGAAACGTTTACCACTTCATATTTGCAGGCAAAATTAAAATTATTGAAGCCGCGTTTGGGAAGTCTTCTGAACAGCGGCATCGATCCGCCTTCATAACCAAGCTTTCCGCCAGCACCGGCGCGGCTCAAACTGCCCTTATGGCCTCTGCCGCAGGTTTTTCCGTGTCCGGAGCCGACACCTCTGCCGACTCTTTTACGTTTTTTATTTCCGCCTGTTATTGAAGTTATTTCATGAGATAGCATAACTTCATCACCACCTTTTCACCGGTTCTACTGTAACTCCGCGAAGTTCTCCGATTGTTTCCGGAGAGCGAAGTTTTAATAAACCGTCCATTGTAGCTCTAACAACATTCTTAGTATTTGTACTGCCGTAAACTTTTGTCAGCACATTATGAACACCCGCAAGTTCCAAAACAGCTCTTGCACCCGCGCCTGCGATAACACCTGTTCCCGGACTTGCCGGAACCAGTGTAATTTTAGTCGCACCAAATTTGCCCATACTCTGGTGAGGCAAAGTCTGACCATTTAAAACGACTCGATGCAAACTCTTGCGTGCATCCTTAATCGCTTTATCAACAGCCATTGGTACTTCTTTCGCTTTGGCGTATCCGATTCCGACTCTGCCTGAACGGTCGCCAACAGCAACCATTGCCGCAAAACTGAATCGTCTGCCGCCTTTGACCACTTTGGCACAACGGAAAACCTTTATTACTGTCTCTTCAACAGGATTTTCCTGAACTGATATTTTTAAGTCTTCTGCCAATTCGATATCTCCAAATTCTGCTTGCTAAAAAACAAGCCCTGCTTCTCTGGCCGCATCGGCAAGAGCCTTTACTCTGCCGTGATAACGGTACTGATTTCTGTCAAACTTTACGCATTTAATTCCGACCTGTATCGCCTGTTTAGCAACTTCTGTTCCGACAATTTTAGCTGCTGCGACATTGCCGCAACTTTTCAAGCTGTCGCTTACAGATTTGCTTCTTGTGCTTGCCGAAGCAAGTGTAACAGCCGCAATATCATCGATAATTTGAGCGTAAATATGTTTATTCGAACGGAAGATACTCAAACGAGGTCTTTCCTGCGTTCCAAGTACTTTCTTACGAACACGAAGTTTCCTTCTAACTCTTGCCTTTTGTATAGTATCAATCTGCATATATATCTCTAAAAAATTAAAAGCAATTACGCTGATGCGCCACTGGCGAATGCTTTACCGGCTTTTCTGCGTACATATTCGCCGCCATAACGAATACCTTTGCCCTGATAAGGTTCAGGCGGTTTAACTTTTCTTACTTCAGCCGCGAACTGTCCAAGTTCCTGTTTGTTGTAACCAGTTATCGTAAACTTGGCAGGAGTATCATTTCCTTTTGTCGCCGGCACATCTATTATCACTTTAACGGTCTTTGGAATACTAACCTGAGCGGGGTTGGCATAACCAACTGTTAAAATCAGCTTTCCAGCCTGCTCTTTAACGTTATAACCGGTTCCGTAAATTTCCATTTTCTTTTCGAAACCTTTGCTGACACCAGTCACCATATTATTCAGCAGAGCACGTGTGGTTCCAAACATAGCCTTTTCCAACCGACCATCGGGCATAGTGTTTTCCACTACGATTTTTTTCCCGTCTTCAATTTTTACATTGATATTCGGATTTCTTGTGAGTTCAAGAGTGCCTTTGGGGCCGCTAACTTTTACAATCTGGCCTGCAAATTCAACCTTAACTCCGGCTGGTATATCTATCGATTTTTTTCCAATTCTACTCATCAGCACACCGTACAAAGTATTTCGCCGCTGACTTTGTCCTTGCGGCATTGTCCGTCGGTCATTACACCTTTATTCGTAGTTACAATCGCTATTCCCATGCCGTTCATAACGTACGGCAGTTTATCAACTGAGCAGTAAAGTCTTCTGCCTGTTTTGCTTACTCTTTTGATTTCGGTAATCGCCGGCATTCCATCCAGCGTATATTTCAGTTCTATCCTTATAAGGCCCTGGCCTGTACCATCATCAACAGTCTCAAAGCCTGTAACATATCCTTCGTTCTGCAGAACCTTGGCGACGCCCATGCAAATTTTAGACTTCTTTATGTTAACATAATTCAGTCTTGCCTTGCCGGCATTTCGTATTCTCGTAAGCATATCCGCTATCGGATCACTGTGCATTTGATATATCCTGTATTAATTTTCTTTTAGTTCGTTACTTTTATTTATTACCAACTTGCCTTTTTCAGGCCAGGTATCTTTCCTTCTGAAGCCAATTTTCTCAAGCACAGTCTGCATATTTTAAATTTTTTATATACAGCCCTGGCTCTTCCGCAAATCTGACATCGGGTATATGCCCTTGTCGAAAACTTGGGCTTTTTGTTGTTCTTATTTACAAGAGCTTTAGTGGTCATTCATTTACTCCCTGAACGGCATTCCAAACAATTTAAGCATTTCTCTTGCCTCATCATTTGTTTTGGCCGTTGTTACAAACGTAATATTCATTCCCTGAACGTTTTCGCTTTTAGCTGCGTCAATCTCAGGGAATACAGTTTGTTCGCTCATACCCATCGAATAATTTCCGCGTTCATCGAAACTTTTTGGATTCAAGCCGCGAAAGTCTTTAACTCGGGGTATCGCAAGGTTTATAAGCCTATCCATAAATTCGAACATACGCAGACCTCTAAGTGTAACTTTCAGTCCTGTCGAATCGCCTTGCCTTACTTTAAAATTCGAAACACTTTTCTTTGCTTTGCAGACAAGCGGCTTCTGACCTGCTATTAATGTCAGGTCTGCGATTGCGCTTTCGATGAACTTCTTATCCTGTACAGCTTTACCAACGCCCATCGAAATAACAACTTTCTGCATTCTCGGAACCGCCATAGGACTTGTATAATTATACTTTTCCTTGAGTGCCGAAACTATTTTTGATTTATATAAGTCTTTTAACCTTGCCATAATATTTTTCCAACCTTACAGTCTTCTGTCCGGTTAAGCCTTTCTAATAATACCAATTTCAGAACCATCGATAGCGACTCTTTTTTTGACGCCTTTTTTATCAGTTTCAAATCTGACTCTGGTACCAGCCGATGTTTTCGGATTCACAGGAAGAATATTGCTGATATGAACCGGTTCTTCAATCTGAATCCTTCCGCCCTGCGGATATTTTCGCGACGGCTTTACGTGTTTGAAACGTCTATTAATACCTTCAACGACAACTCTGTCTTTTGTCGGCATTACTTTCATAACTCTGCCGGTGGTGCCTTTGCCTGCACCGGCGATTACTTCAACCATATCACCTTTTTTAATATGTTTCGCCATCAGACAACCTCACTGGCCAGAGAAACAATTTTCATATAATTCTTTTCTCTCAGCTCTCTTGCAACTGCACCGAAAATTCTTGTCCCGATTGGATTGCCGTCAGCGTCTATAATTACTGCTGCGTTGCTGTCAAATCTGACGTAACTGCCATCAGGTCTGCGAATCGGTCTTTTGGTGCGAATCACAACGCATCTGTAAACTTTTTTCCTATCGAGCTGACAGGTCGGAAGATATTTCTTTAATGCTACGCAGATAATATCTCCAACTGCCGCGGTACAGCGTCTGTATTTGCCGTAATGCGAAGCGCTTCGTCCGAGCACATTCACACACTGGGCTCTTCTGACGCCGGAATTATCGGCTATATCTATCATTGTTCTTTGCTGAATCAACGCTCTGTCCTTTAATACCTAAATTAAATTTTTTCCTGTGCCTTTTGCACTACCTCTACCAGCCGCCAAGATTTGGTCTTGCTCATAGGTCTGCATTCAATTATTTCTACCAGGTCTCCAAGACCTGCCTCGTTCTTTTCGTCATGAACTCCGAGTCTGGTAGTCCTTTTGACAAGTTTTCCGTATACAGGATGTTTAACTTTGAAAGTCATTTCAATCCTGATACTTTTATCACCGCTGCGGCTAACTACTGTACCGCGTAACGTTTTTCTTTGTTTTCTCTGTTCTTGCATTTATATCAGCCCTTTAATTGGCTTTCTCTCATTATTGTTTTAAACCTGGCGATATCACGTTTGATATTCCGCAACAGGTGAGTATTTTCAAGCTTTTCTGTTTCAGCTCTTGTACGAAGTGTAAACAGTTCTTTTTCGAGCTTCTCAAGTTCGCCCTGTCGTTCGTCAGGTCTCATTTCTCTTATTTGCGACACTTTCATCATTACACCTTATACCGAATGCCTTCTTGTAATAAATCTGCATTTGATCGGCATCTTATGGGCAACTCGTGCCATAGCACGTTTAGCCACATCTTCGCCAATTCCGCCGATTTCGAACATTACCATTCCCGGTTTTACAACTGCAACCCATTGTTCAACTTCCGCTTTACCTTTACCCATTCTAACTTCAAGCGGCTTTTTCGTTATGGATTTGCTCGGGAATATTCTGATATATACTTTGCCCGACCGATGCAGAAAGTGTGTAGCGGCAACACGTGCAGCTTCTATCTGCTTGGCGGAAATCCAACTCAGTTCCAGAGCCTGCAACCCGTATTCACCAAACGCAACGTAATTCTGTCTCGTCGCGTTGCCTTTCATCTTGCCGCGCTGGCTTTTACGATATTTAACTCTTTTTGGCATTAGTGCCATAACTGTATCCCTATTTTATTTACGACTGTTTATTCTCAGTTTCAGGTTTTTGACTTGACCTTTCCTGCGACCTTGGTGCTTCCTGCCTTGGTGCTGCGGTTCGAGCCATTCTTCTTGCAGCTCTCGGTTTGTGAAGCGTTCTTCTTGCTCCCTGATCCTGCTGCTGTTCTTCCTGAGCACCGAATTTACCTTTGTAAATCCATACCTTTATCCCAATTACACCGTATGTGGTAACTGCTCCAACTGAAGCATAATCTACATCAGCATCGATAGTATGCAGCGGAATACTGCCTTCCATCTGTGTCTCTTTGCGTGCCATTTCAGCACCGCCGAGCCTGCCTGAGCAGATAATTTTAACACCCTTTGCGCCAGCCTGCATTGAAAGTTCACATTGCTGTTTCATTGCTCTGCGGAAGGCTACTCTTTTCTTCATCTGTTCGGCTATTGCTTCGCCGGCCAGTCTTGCGTCAAGAGCTGGTTCTTTTATTTCCATAACATTGACAGTTACCTGCCTGTCAATTAACTGTTCAAGATCTTGTCTGAGTTTATCAACTTCGGCACCGCGCGGACCAATAACCATTCCAGGCCTTGCAGTGTGCAGCGTAACTTTCACTTCGTTACGAGTTCGAGCAATCTCTACTTTCGAAACTGCCGCGAACGGCGGCTGCCTGTTGAATTTATCGTCAACATATTTACGTATCCGCTGATCTTCTACCAGCATCTGACCGTAACTAGCTTTAGGAGCAAACCATGTGCTCTGCCAAGGCAACCTAATGCCTGTCCTAAAACCAATTGGCTGTACTTTTTGACCCATATTGACCTTTCAATTATCAATAACCAATTTCCAATAACCGACTCATGGAATTTGTAACTTGGTTATTGGTTATTTTTTATATTTCAGTCACAGTAATATGAATGTGACTTGCTAATTTCCTAAGACTGTGCGCCCTGCCCCTGTCTTTGGCAATCCATCTTTTGGTTCCAGCCCGGACGCCTGCGCCATCAACTCTTGCTTCACTGATATAAAGATTTTCGACATCTGCGGAATCTTCATCTGCGTTGGCAACTGCGCTTTTTAATGCCTTCTCGATAATGTAAGCAGCCCTTTTATGGGTGAATTTCAGTAAATCGAGAGCTTCCTGTGCGTTTCTGCCGGCTATCAACTGCGTTACAAGCCCTGCTTTTCGCGGTGCTGAAGGTGCGTATTTTACTGTGGTTTGCCATTCAGAAATATCCGTTACCTGAATACCCATCGCGGTTGCGATTGCTTCGACATCCGCTTTTTTGGGGATGGGGCTCATCAAACCTTTACGCCAATTCTTCAGTGCCGTCGCCGCCTGTTTCTTTTCCATACCTGTCCGAACCATCTTTTCGGCCAGTTCTGTCACATTCGTGCCGGTTGTCTTAATCAAGTTATCAAGCTTTTTTGCGCTTAACATTATATCACCTTATTCAGCAGCGGCCGCTTTTACGCCGGAGTGTCCTCGGAAAACACGAGTCAATGAAAACTCACCCAGCTTATGGCCGACCATTTCTTCAGTTACAAATACTTTATGAAACATTTTCCCGTTATGAACCATGAATGTATAACCTACAAACTCAGGAACAATCGTGCTTCTTCTTGACCAGGTCTTTATAGGTTCCTTGATTCCAGAATCTATCTGTTTCAAAACCTTCTGTAAAAGTTTTGCGTCAACAAACGGTCCTTTTTTTAGCGAACGAGACATTATTACCTCAAATTACTTACAGCACTAATTGTTCACCGCGATTAGTTTTTCTTCTACGTACGATTTTTCTTCCGCTCACTTTACGCGGATTTCTGGTTTTACCGCCTTTAGCAAGTACACCAGTTGGTGAGCATGGATGTCTTCCGCCGTTGGCTCTGCCTTCACCGCCGCCCATCGGATGAGCGACCGGGTTCTGTGCTTTACCGCGGACGTGCGGACGACGGCCTGTATGACGCCATCTTCCGGCTTTACCGATTTTAATGTTTTGATAATCAGGATTGCTCAATGTTCCGATTGTAGCTCTGCATTCTACTCGCAGCATTCTCATTTCGCCGCTTGGAAGAACAACAGTTGCCCAGTCACCTTCTCGAGCCATCAATCTTGCAGCAAGACCAGCGCCTCTGACAAGTTTACCACCCTGACCGGCAATCATTTCAACATTGTGAATTTCCACACCGACCGGTATTCCTGACAGCGGCATTGTATTGCCGACTTTTGGCTCAACCTGAGCGCCGCTTTCTATCTTCTGCCCGACTGTCAACCCCTGCGGAGCAAGAATATATCTTTTCTCACCGTCTTCGTAATTTACAAGACAAATAAAGCAATTTCTGTTTGGATCGTATTCAACTGTCTCGACTGTCGCCGGCATATTATCTTTGTTGCGCTTGAAATCAATTATTCTATAGAGTTTTCTTGCGCCGCCGCCGCGAAAACGACAGGTTGTTACGCCATGGTTATTTTTGCCGCCAGCCTTCTTTATTCTTTTGCAGAGACTTTTCTGCGGAGTAGTGGCTGTCAGCTCGGCGTAATCATTTACAGATGCGTTTCGGCGTCCGTTCGATGTTGGTCTGTATATTCTTATACCCATGTTTTTACTCTTTTTCGTTAATTAGAATAAATCTATATGATACTGCTCATCCAGCACAACGACTGCTTTTTTCCAATCGGATTTTTGTCCGTAAAATCTGCCTCTGCGGCGTTTTTTGCCAATGCGATTGGCTGTGCGGACTTCTTTAACTTTTACTTCATACAACCGCTCAACTGCGGCTTTAATCTGAGGTTTATTCGCTTTTGGATTCACTTCGAAAGCATAGGCATTCTTTGTGTTAGCCAGATGCGTGCTCTGCTCAGTTATCAACGGTCTTACTACTATTTCATGATCGTCCATATTTTTATCCGTTTAGCCGTGCCGCTTGAGGCGGAGTTAACTAATATTCTTATCCTTTTCAATCAAACCCATAAACGCTTCTTTAGTGAACAGCATTTTTTGTCTGTTACAGATATCTCCTGCGTTCAGGTCGGTGTACTTCATAATTGCGATACCTGGTACATTTCTGGCAGATTTATAAATATTATCATCAGGCTGGCCGATTGTTACGAGACAGCTTCTGTCGATCTTTAAATTTCCCAGAACCTTTACAAAATCTCTGGTCTTTGGTTTGTCGAATTTTAATTCGTCAATCACTACTATATTGCCAACCTTGAGTTTCGCGAGAATAGCTGAATCTCTTGCGAGCTGCCTTTGTTTTCTGGGCATATCTTTCCCGAAATCTCTTACCGACTTGGCAAAAGCGACACCGCCGCCTCTGCGGATATTTGTCCTGACGGTACCCGCACGAGCGTTTCCAGTGCCTTTCTGGCGATATATTTTTCTCGTAGAACCTTCAACCATTCCTCTGCTTTTTGTCGCAGCGGTTCCATGACGTTTATTGGCGTTATACATTACTATAGCCTGCTTAAGCAGTGCATATCTTATGTGTCCGCCAAAAATCGCTTCATCAACTTTGAGGCTCTCGATTTCCTTACCATCTCTGTTTTGTACTTGTATAGTAATCATAAGTCTGAATTTAAAATTATTTCTTTCCCTTACTCTGTTTGACGATGACGTATCCGCCCGCTGGTCCGGGTACTGCGCCTTTTACGACTATTATATTCTTTTCAGCATCGACACTAACGAGTGCATGATTTTTGCTTGTGACTTTTACATCCCCCATATGACCGGCCATTCTTTTGCCTTTTGCAGGCTTACCGCCCCAGCCTCTATTAGCCGCATGACCAGCTATCGAGCCCGGAGAACGGTGCTTTCTCTCAGTTCCATGGCTCGCAGGCATACCGCCGAATCCGTGGCGTTTCATACCGCCCGCGAATCCTTTGCCTTTGCTTGTGCCTGTCACATCGACATATTTAACTTCAGCAAAAGCTTCCACCGTAACTGTATCGCCGGCTTGATAGGGAGCTTCTTTTCCGTCGAATTTATCTTCACGGACACATCTTTTAGCTGACGCATTGACTTTTTTAGCATGGCCTTCTTCGGCTTTGATCAGACGTGAAGCTTTAACATCATCAAAGCCAATCTGAACAGCATTATAGCCATCAGTTTCTACAGTCTTTACCTGCATAACGGTGCAGGGGCCCGCCAATATGACTGTAACCGGCAATATCTTGCCAGTTTCATCATATATCTGTGTCATTCCTACTTTTTTACCAATAAGCATCATAGTTAAAAAACCTTTTTGCTTTTAAAAAGAAAAACGTAAAGTTTACTTCCTTTACGTTTTTTGTATCTATAATTATTTATGCCTTAATCTTTACAAACACACCAGCCGGTACGACAAGACGATTAAGAGCTTCCACTGTCCTTGCGTTTGCTTCATATATGTCAATCAACCGCTTGTGTGTGCGCATCTCAAACTGTTCTCGACTTTTCTTATCAACGTGCGGACTTCTTAGAACAGTGTACCTTTCAATCCGTGTCGGGAGCGGAATCGGTCCGCTTACACGGGCATTGGTCCTTCGTGCCTGCTCTACTATTTCTTTAGCAGAAGTATCCAGCGCACGCGGGTCGTACGCTTCCATTCTTATTCTGATTCTTTCTGTTTCAACTGCCATATAAAATAATATCCTATGCTACAAAACTCGTTTCCTCTGAACGGCGCCAGAGGTGAAAACATAAAAGGATACCGTATCTTTTTATAAAATCAACTATAATAATACCGAAAAAAGCGATTTTTTCTTCAAATCGCATACTTTATACCATAAATTCAAGACTATTTAAGTCTTTTTGCGGTTAAACCGCCATTAGAGCCGTTTAATCGTCAGCAGTTTCTCTGATATGTGTCGTACCAACAGCTATACACCATTGATTATCAGCCCAACTCGAAACGCATCCTGTTTTTCCGGGACGCTCGCCGCGGCTAAGGAATGGGAAGTTATACCAGAACTTTTATAATCCGTCAATACCCTGCTAAAATTTTTTCTGAAATTTGTTCCGGCACCTTTTCGTATGTCAGCGGCTCCATCACAAAAGTGCCTCTACCGCTGGTTACGCTGCGTAATTCGCTTGAATAGCCAAACATCTCAGATAGCGGCACATTAGCATCTATGGTCCTTAACTGTCCGTGAATTCGGCTGTCAGTAATTATACCTCTTTTGCTTATGATATTTCCCTGTACAATTCCATACTCGGAATCAGGTATTGTTACTTCTAATTTCATAATTGGTTCAAGTAAAATAGGCCCTGCCTTTTTAAGTGCCTCACGAACAGCTATTATTGCAGCCTGCTCAAAAGCCAATTCCGACGAATCGACTGTGTGGAAAGAGCCGTCTATTAATGTAACTTTGGCTCCTACTACCGGATAACCGGCAAGTTCGCCGCTGGTAAGAGCGTCTTTTGAGCCGCTTTCAACTGCAGGTATATATTCTCGCGGTATCGCCCCGCCAATAATTTTATTTTCAAATTCTACTTGTTTCTGGTAACTGCCTGATTCATCAAACAGCGGTTCTAATGTTATGACTACATGGCCATATTGACCGCGTCCGCCTGTCTGACGAACAAATTTCGATTCCTGCTCAACTTTACGGGTGATTGCCTCCCTATAAGCAACTTTCGGTCTGCCGACTTTTACATTAATCTTCATATCCCTTGTAAGTCGATGCTGGAGGATTTCCAAATGCAGTTCACCCATTCCCCTGATAATCGTTTGACCTGTTTCGGGGTCAAATTTATATTGGAAAGTCGGATCTTCCTTTCTAAGCGCCGCAAGTCCCTGCGGCAGTTTATCTCTATCGGAAGCGCTGTTAGGCTCGATAGACATACTCATAACCGCTTCCGGGAATTTTATATTTTCAAGCATTACAGGATGTTTAGTGTCACAGAGGGTATCGCCGGTGAGGGTATCTTTTAAACCAACACAGGCAACGATATCGCCTGCTTTTGCGCTTTCAACGATGTCTCTGCTGCCCGCGTGCATTTTAAACAACCTGGTTATGTTTTCCTTTTGGTTGCGAGTTGCATTAAGAACTCTTACGCCGCTCTTTAACGTACCCTGATAAATTCTGATGAAAGTTAAATCGCCATGCTTATCGGCTATAATTTTAAAAGCCAATCCGACAAAACTTTTTTTCGTGTCGCATTTAACACTGATTTTTTCAGTTTCATCTCCCGGCACATGTGCGACTATCTCCGGCCTATCCAGCGGTGAAGGAAGATACCTTCCTACTCCGTCAAGTGCTCTCTGTATTCCGATATATCTCAATGCTGAGCCTACAAATACCGGATGCAGTTTGTTTGCGATAGTACCTTTTCTGATTGCTTTATGAATTAATTCCTCTTCGACGGGGTCATTATGAACATATTTTTCCATAAGCTGTTCATCGAACTCCGCCAAATGCTCAAGCATATCGTGCCGCCATTTTTCAGCAGATTCTTTTAAATCATCCGGTATTTCTTGTTCCTCAATGCTTGCACCGAGTTTTTCAGTTTTAAAGTAAACCGCTTTCATAGTGATAAGTTCTATCAAGCCTTCGAAAGTCGAGTCGGCCCCGATAGGTATTTGCAGGCAGACAGGATGTGCTCCAAGTTTATCGCGGATACTATTTATGCTCATTTCAAAATCTGCGCCAATTTTGTCCATCTTATTGATGAAGCATAAACACGGCAAATTATATTTTTGTCCCTGGCGCCACACTGTTTCACTCTGTGCCTGTACGCCTTCTGATGCATCGAACACTGCAATAGCACCGTCGAGAACGCGAAGAGACCTTTCAACTTCGGCCGTGAAATCCACGTGACCGGGTGTATCGATAAGATGGAAGACCCATTTTTTCCATGGACATGTCGTAGCTGCGCTTGTGATTGTGATGCCGCGCTGCTGTTCTTCTTCGAGATAGTCCATTACTGCAGTGCCTTCGTGCACTTCACCCATTTTATAGGTTTTACCTGTGTAGAATAGAACTCGTTCGCTGAAGGTAGTCTTACCTGCATCGATGTGTGCCATTACTCCGATATTTCTGATTTTTGCTAATGATTCCGGCATAATTTTTCTTTTAAATAAAATTCCAATGAAGTGTATCTTATGTTTTCTTCACTTTAAAGATGTTTAATACGCTACGTAAAGAGAAATGCCACGGTGAAATTTCAAAAAAGTCCAACGTGGCATATTTTTGTTTACGTTATTTACCAGGCAAAATGAGCGAAAGCTTTATTTGCTTCGGCCATTTTATGGATATTCTCACGCGTTGTTATCGCGCCGCCCTGTTTATTGAAGGCATCCAACAGCTCTGATGCAAGTCTTTCGTGCATCGCTCTGCCTTTTTTGCTTCTGGCTGAAGCAAGTATCCAGCGGAATGCAAGAGACTGCTGACGCTTCGGATTAACAGGCATCGGCACCTGGTAGCTTGCACCGCCGACACGTTTGGAACGAACTTCAAGGTGAGGCTTTACATTATTTATCGCTGTTTCGAAAATCTCAAGAGGCGCAACGTCTTTTACTTTACCGGAAACGATATCCATTGCGTCATAGAAAATCTGCGTTGAAACAGATTTTTTCCCCTGCCACATCATTGAATTAATGAACTTGGATACCAGCCTGCTATTAAACTTAGCATCCGGTTTTAATTGCTTTACGGAAGCTGTAAACTTTTTTGCCATAGATTAACCTTTCTTTGCTCCATATTTACTTCGGCCGCGTTTTCTATTGGCAACGCCTGCCGAATCGAGTGTCCCGCGAACTATATGATAACGAACACCGGGCAAATCTCTGACTCTTCCGCCTCTGATAAGCACAGTACTGTGTTCCTGAAGATTGTGGTCAATACCCGGAATGTAGGCAGTCACTTCTTTGCCGTTAGTCAAGCGGACACGTGCGATTTTTCTTAATGCAGAGTTTGGTTTCTTGGGCGTTTGGGTTCTGACTATCAGGCACACTCCGCGTTTTTGCGGCGAACCGGATATATCGGACACGCGTTTCTTGCCCTTATGGCCTCTGCCTTTCTTTACTAACTGATTGATCGTTGGCATATTTTTCCTTATAAAATTTAAAATTCAAAGTTTAAAACCAAAACCCAAAACCCAAAACCAAAGTTCCGGGTTTTTAGTTTTAACTTTTAAGTTACTCAAGTCCCAATGCTGCCCTTGCCGCTGCTTCGGCCTGAGCTTCTGCTTCGTGCGTTTCCTTAAGCTCTGCCAGTTCCTTCGGCAACGGAGCCTTGGCAAGATGTTTAACCCTCATCTCAAGGTGCGGCCTGAACGCTGTGCCTGCCGGAATCAAATGTCCCAGTATCACATTTTCCTTCAAACCGAGCAATTCGTCTACTTTACCACCCAAAGCAGCTTCCGTCAAGACCTTAGTCGTCTCCTGGAAACTTGCTGCTGAGATAAAGCTTTCCGATTGCAGTGATGCCTTGGTTATACCCATAAGCAGAGTTTTAGCAGTCGCCGGACGCGGTTTCTTGCCTTTGGCAATATTTCCGCCGAGTTTTTCAACTTTTTCGTTGGCCTGTTCAATCTGAGCTTTTGTATAAACCTGGTTTACCACAAGGTCTGTTTCGCCGGCATCGGAAATTTTTAAACTCTGTGCCAGTTCTTCGTTAGACTTCCGGAAAGTATGTTTAGGTATAATATCACCGGGCAGGAAATTACTGTCGCCGACCGTGTCGATTTCTACCTTTTGCAGCATCTGCGATACTATCACTTCAATATGTTTATCGTTGATAGTTACATTCTGCGAACGATAAACGTTTTGAACTTCCGCAAGCAGATATCTCTGAAGGGCTTCTTCACCCTTAATTCTCAGGATATCATGCGGAACAAGAGGACCATCTGTCAACGGATCGCCCGCTTCCACCATATCGCCTGTATGAACGTTCAAGTGTCTATCTCTTGGAACGTGATGCTCTTTTTCCATTTTTTCGCTGCGGATAGTGATTGTCATTTTACCGCGGCGTTTGTCACTTTTGAGTTCGATACGTCCGCTGATTTCCGCCATAGCTGCCGGTTCTTTCGGCTTTCTGGCTTCGAAAATTTCAGTTACACGAGGCAGACCGCCGGTGATGTCCTGTGTACCGGCCTGACCGCGAGGCTGTCTTGCAAGAAGCTGACCGGCCTGAACTTTCTGGCCTTCGATAACTTCAATTCTTGCCTTAGCCGGCAAATAGTGAACGTCGAGAATTTTTCCGCTTTCATCTTCAATAATGACCTGCGGATGTTTATCGCCTTTATGTTCGATAACAACAGGCTTACCTTTCTGGCCTTTACGTTCTTCTTCGACCTGCATTGTTTCGCCTTCGATAATATCGACAAAGCGAATAATACCGCCGATTTCAGCCAGAATTGGAACTCTGTGCGGATCCCAACTAAACAATTTTTCCCTTGCTTTGACTTCTTGACCGTCTTGTGCGTCAATTATAGCACCATAAGGTACTTTGAACTTATCATATTCCCTTCCCTTTTCATCGACCAGTGCCATTTCACCGTTTCGTTTAAGGGCTATAAATTGTTCGCTGCCGTCTTCGGATTTGATTTTAACAACATTCAAATCGCGATATTGTACAAAGCCGTCTCTCGGTGATTTCTGGTCATTTTCCAGAATTGCACGCGATGCGACACCGCCTGTATGGAACGTACGCATTGTTAACTGTGTACCAGGCTCACCAATTGATTGAGCGGCAATGATACCCACTGCCATACCTTCTTCGACGAGTCTGGATTTTCCCAAATCCCAGCCGTAACACTTGGCACAAATGCCCAGTGCACTATCACAGGTCAGGGAACTTCGTACACGAATCGATTCTAATCCGAGGGCTTCAATCTTATCTGCCGCTGTCGGGGTTATAACTTCATTTTCTCTAACTATCATTTCGTCTGTTATCGGATTACGGACATTATCACGTGCCGTTCTGCCCACAATCAGCTCTTTCAAAGGAACTTCAACCTGTTCGCCCTTGTACAATGCGCTTTTGGTTATGCCCTGAAGCGTACCGCAATCTATTTCATTAACGATTACGTTCTGCGCGACATCGGCAAGCTTCCTTGTCAGATAACCTGAGTCAGCAGTCTTCAAAGCTGTATCTGCCAAACCTTTTCTTGCACCGTGAGTCGAACTGAAATATTCCAGCACGTTAAGACCTTCACGGAAGTTGGATTTGATTGGAGTTTCAATAATCTCACCGCTCGGCTTAGCCATCAATGCACGCATACCGGCAAGCTGCTGAATCTGGTCAACACTGCCTCTCGCACCCGAATCACTCATCAGGTAAATCGGGTTAAGATAAGCTTTGCCGTTACGTGTGTCATTTTTCATACCCTGCATCATCGCGTTTGTTACAGCGACACGGGCATGAGTCCAGGCATCAATTACCTGGTTATATCTTTCGCCTTCGGTCAATACACCGTCATTAAAGTTTTTATGAATTCGATCTACAACCTTTTGCGTTTTATCAATAATGCCCTGTTTTTCCGGCGGAATTCTCAGGTCCGTCAGACCAAAGCTTAATCCCGCAAGTGTAGCATATTTGAAACCGAGTTCTTTTAAGTTATCCAAAAGGTCAAGGCTATATTTACCCAATGTTACCGCGAAACAGTCGTTGATAACTTTTTTAAGCATTCTCTGCGTCATCAAAACATTATAAAATGCCATCTCGCCCGGCAGAACTTCATTAAAAATACATCTGCCCGGCGTAGTCTCGATTACCCCTTTGCTTTCTATAGTTCCGCTTTCGGTAACGACCTTTTTGCCTTTTGGAATTGCAACTTTTAATATCGCATGAATACTTGCCTTTCCCAGTTCATAAGCAGTAATCGCTTCAGCCGGAGATGAGCAGCATATTCCTGCGCCTTTTTCATCTTGTCTTGCAACTGTAATATAATAATTACCAAGAACGATATCCTGTGAAGGTCCAACCATTGGTGAACCGTTCGCTGGTGAAAATACGTTATTGGTCGCCATTATCAGCGTGTGAGCTTCTACTTGTGCCTCAACGCTTAATGGAAGGTGAACAGCCATCTGGTCACCGTCGAAGTCCGCATTGAATCCTTTACATACAAGCGGATGAAGCATAATGGCATTACCTTCGACAAGCACCGGCTCGAACGCCTGAATACCCATTCTATGCAGAGTTGGTGCACGGTTAAGCAATACAGGATGCTGATGAATTACCTTTTCAAGAATATCCCATACCTGCTCATCGCGTCTTTCGAGCATTCTCTTAGCGCTCTTGATTGTATCAGCGAACCCCCTGTCTTTCAGTTCACGAATGATAAACGGCTGGAATAATTCCAAAGCAATTTTCTTCGGCAGACCGCATTGATGTAATTTAAGGTGCGGACCAACAACGATAACCGAACGTGCTGAATAATCGACACGTTTGCCGAGCAGGTTTTCACGGAATCTTCCCTGCTTGCCTTTTATCATATCCGTCAAACTTTTCAGCGGTCTGTTATTGCTGCCCAACACAGGTCTTCTGCATCTGCCGTTATCGAACAGTGCATCGACAGCCTGCTGGAGCATTCGCTTTTCATTGCGGATAATAACTTCAGGAGCATTGAGATCCATCAGTTTTTTAAGTCTGTTATTTCTATTGATAATTCTTCGGTATAAATCGTTCAAATCGCTTGTCGCGAAATTTCCGCTTTCAAGCATAACCAACGGCCGCAAATCCGGCGGTATCACAGGCACTACATCCAGCACCATCCATTCAGCTTTGTTCGGACTGCCTTTAATCGCATTAACCGTTTTAAGCCTTTTTGTAAGGTCTTTGATTTTTTGTTTGCTGCTGGTCTTGCTCATTCCGACTTTCAAATCGCCGCTCAATTGATCAAGATTCAAAGTTGTCAGGAGATCCCTGACAGCTTCAGCGCCCATAGTAGCTTTGAATGAGTTGCCGTACTTGGCAACAGCTTCACGATATTCTTCTTCGTTCAAAAGCTGCCTGTATTTCAGCGGGCTTTGTCCGGGATCGGTTACCAGATAATCCTGGAAGTATATAACCTTTTCAAGATCAACTGTCTTCATCGCCAGCAGTGAGCCTAATCTTGAAGGCATGGCTTTGAAGAACCATATATGCACTACCGGCGCAGCAAGGTTGATATGTCCCATACGTTTTCTGCGGACTCTGCTGTGCGTTACTTTTACACCGCATCTGTCGCAGATAATGCCTTTGAACTTCGTGCCTTTGTACTTTCCGCATGAACATTCCCAGTCCCTTTCGGGTCCGAATATTCTTTCGCAGAAAAGTCCGTCTTTTTCCGGCCGGTATGTTCGATAATTGATTGTCTCAGGCTTGCGTACTTCACCAAAAGACCAACTCCGAATATCATTCGGACTGGCAAGACTTATCTTTACCGAACCGTAATCATTTATTTTGTCATAAATACTTTCAGCCATTTAAGCTTACTCCTGACTATTAGAGGCCTTTATTGCCTATCTGTTTCTTTTCTAACTGTATATTCAAACCGAGACCGCGAATTTCACTGCACAGAACATCGAATGAGATGGGTGTGCCGGCCTCGAGAGTATTTTTACCTTTTACCATTGATTCATAAATTTTCGTTCTGCCTTCGATGTCGTCGCTCTTGACTGTAAGCAGTTCCTGTAATGTATAAGCAGCGCCGTAAGCTTCCAGCGCCCAGACTTCCATTTCGCCGAATCTCTGGCCGCCTGTTCTGGCTTTTCCGCCAAGAGGCTGTTGAGTAATAAGGCTGTATGGACCTGTCGAACGTGCATGAATCTTGTCATCTACGAGGTGATGCAGTTTCATCATATATATATATCCGACAGTCGCAGTCTGTTCGAAAGGCTCACCTGTTCTTCCGTCATAAAGCCTTGCTTTCATATCTTCATCGATTTGAGCAAATATCTCATCGGCAGGCGGAGCTTTCTTCTTGGAAACAAGTTCTTTGGTTCGATTTTTTACATGCTCATTGGAATCAACCAAAACCTGTCTGATTTCATCTTCTGTCGCACCGGCAAACACCGGAGTCACGCCATCGAAACCAAGCACTTTTGCGGCCCAGCCAAGATGGGTTTCAAGAATCTGACCAACGTTCATTCTGCTCGGCACGCCCAGCGGATTAAGACAAATATCTATAGGTGTCCCGTCCGGGAGGAACGGCATATCTTCCACAGGCATTATTCTTGCGATAACGCCTTTATTTCCGTGACGTCCCGCCATCTTATCGCCGATACTCAGAGTGCGTTTTGTAGCAACATATATTTTTACCATTTCAAGAACGCCGCTCGGAAGCTCGTCACCGTGTTTCATACGCTCGAGTTTAATCTTTATCTCTTCTGCAAGATCTTTAATCCTCGGCATATATTTATCTATAATTTGCTGCGCCGCAGGTCTTGCCGAGGCTGGTTTACACCATGCAACATCGAAGTTCTGAATCTGTTCGAAGATAACTTCCATATCTTCGCTTGCTCCGACTTTCTGCCTTGTTGTCGGATCAATCATCGATACATCTTCGACTTTTTCGCTAATCTCCGCGATCATCTGCTTGAAGACAAGAGACTGATGCTCTTTCATCTTTGTCTCATAATCTTTCATTTTCTGCTTTTGCAGCTTTTTCATTTCATCGCTGCCGGCGCCTTTGCGGGTAAACCTGCTTGTCTTGATTATAATGCCGTTATAACCGCTCGGAAGTTCCAGTGAATCATTCTTTACATCTTCGCCGGCCCTACCGAATATCGCGTGCAGAAGTTTTTCTTCAGGTGTAAGTTCGGTTTTGCTCTTTGGCGAAACTTTACCTACGAGAATATCGCCTGCGTCAACGCGTGTGCCTTCGCGGACTACTCCGCTTTCATCAAGATTTCTAAGTGCCTTTTCGCCGACATTCGGAATATCACGTGTGAACTCTTCACGTCCCAATTTCGTTTCACGTACTTCAACGCTGAACTCATCAATATGTATGCTTGTGAAAACGTCATCTCGTACCAGCTTTTCGCTGATTAAAATAGCGTCCTCAAAGTTGAATCCGTCGAACGTCATAAACGCCGCAAGTACATTTTTGCCCAAAGCAAGAACGCCTTTGCCGCTTCCGCCGCCGTCTGCGATTATTTCATTTTTCTTTACTTTCTGTCCGAGTGATACCAGAGGTATCTGATTCAAACAGGTTCTTTCGTTCAATCCGACAAATTTCTCAAGTTCATAAATATCTGTATCGTTGATGACAATCTTTTTAGCATCAACTGCGGTAATAGTGCCTGCTGTACGAGCGCGAACAACCATGCTTGAGTTGGCCGCTACGTGCTCTTCCATTCCGGTACGAACCAGCGGCGGCTCTGTCATCAGCAATGGTACCGCCTGCCTCATCATGTTCGAACCCATCAACGCTCTGTTAGCATCATCATGTTCGAGGAACGGTATCAATGCCGCCGATACACCGACGATTTGCCTGCTCGATACATCAACGTAATTTATTTCTTTACTGTCAATTTGAGACAATTCTCCATACTTCAAAGCAAGTACGACACCATTCTGAAGTTTTTCTGAATGGCCGTCAATCGCGCTTGGCGGAGCAAAAGTCACTTCCATTTCTTCATCTGCCCGCAGGTATACTATCTCACCTGTAAGCTTTCCTTTTTCTGCTTTGCGGTATGGGGTCAGAAGGAAACCGTATTCATCAATCTTCGAATAAATTGCCAATGACGCGATAAGACCGATATTCGTGCCTTCAGGTGTTTCAATCGGACATATTCTGCCGTAATGGCTGATATGAACGTCGCGAACTTCGAAGCCCGCACGCTTACGATTCAAGCCTCCCGGTCCCAACGCTGACAATCTTCTTTCATGCGTTAGCTGGCTCAAGGCATTTGTCTGGTCTACAACCTGACTCAATTCGCCTCTGCCGAAGAAGTATTCGATACTGCTCGATACACTCTTGGAATTGACAAGGTCGGCTATGCGCTCAATCTGTCCGGGTTCTTTCATACTCATTCTTTCCTGAACCGTTCTGCGCAACTTCAGTAAACCTTTGCGAATCTCATCTGCCGCCAATTCGTCAATCGTACGAAGTCTTCTATTGCCCAGGTGGTCGATATCATCGATAACACCCTGGCTATTCCGCAAACCGATGATATATCTCATTGTATTGAGGAAATCATCCGGCTTTAGCGTCATTTCATTTTCGTCAACATTTTGTTTAAACTTGCGGTTAAGTCTGAATCTGCCTACCCTGCCGAGTCTATAACGGTCGCTGTCATAGAATTTTTCTTTAAACAGCGTCTTTGCTTTTTCGACATTCGGGGGATTGCCCGGCCTGAGCCTTGCGTAAAGTTTCAGCAATGCTTCTTCGTGGCTTTCGCAATCATCTTCAGCAAGAGTATTCAATACAAGTGGATCTGCCGCTTTTGCTATTACTTCGAGTTTCTTTATCGAGCTTCTTTCAATTTGCCCGATTCTGTCGCCGATTTGTGTTCCGCCTTCGACGATGATTTCGCCTGATTCGGTATCAACAACAGGTCCGACTGCCCACATGAGCGGGTCGAGTTTATCGACAGCAACAGTTTTAGTTTCGTAAAACAGCCGTAAAATCGCATCTATTTTGCTGTAATCCTCACTCATTGCTCGCAGGAACATCGTAGCAGGTATTTTGCTCGATTGGTCGATACGAACAATTAGGACGTCTTTTCGTGTAACTGATATTTCAATCCAACTTCCGCGTTCGGGAATAATTCTTCCGCCGTGCAGTACTCTGTCGCCTTCTTTGCTTTCGATAAGGAAATCAACGCCGGGTGAACGGTGAAGCTGATTTACGATAACTCTTTCAGCACCGTTAATAATGAATTCGCCGCCGCCGATCATTACAGGAATTTCAGCCAGATATACAACCTGTTCTGCGATTTCTCCTGCGTCTTTGCGTTTCAATCTGCAGCGTATCTTCAATGGATAGCCGTATGTAAGCCTCAATTCCCTGCATTCGTTCGGGCTGTAGCGAGGCTTATCTAATTCATAGCCGACGTATTCAAGACTCATTGTCTTGTCATAGCTTTCGATTGGGAATATCTCTTGAAACAGAGCTTCCAACCCAATCAGCTTTCGTCGCTGATAATTTAGATCAGCCTGAAGAAATCTCTCATAACTTGCCCGCTGAACTTCGATAAGATTTGGAACTTCAATAGCATCCTGCGTCTTACCAAAATCGCGAATTGTTTTTATACCCATTTACAGACTCCCGTAAATTAAACCAAAAATAAAAAATTGAAGATTGAAAATTTAGAGCTCAACCCCCTGTTGATTCTATAAATCTTCAACCTGCAATTCTCGTTTTTCAATTTTCCTTCACCTATTTTTTTTCAGAGCGCCCGGCATATTACCGGGCGCTTCTGATTTTCACTGCTTATTTAATCTCTACAATGCCGCCGGCTGCTTCAATCTGTTTTCTTGCTGCTTCGGCTTCATCTTTGCTGATGCCTTCTTTAACTGCCTTTGGTGCGCCTTCAACAAGGTCTTTTGCTTCTTTGAGACCCAGACCTGTCAGTGCGCGTACTTCTTTGATAACCTGGATTTTCTTATCGCCGGCTGATTTCAGGATAACATCGAATGTTGTCTTTTCTTCAGCTGCTGCTGCTGGTCCCGCCGCTGGCCCTGCCATCATAACTGCACCGCCCGCTGCCGGTTCGATTCCATGTACTTCTTTCAGGTAATCGCCCAGTTCTTTTGCCTGCATAAGTGTCAGTTTTACGATTGCGTCGCCCAGTTGTGTTATTTCAGGACTCCACTGTTTTGTTTCGTCTGCCATTTTTAATTACTCCTATTTCTACCGCTTTGTGCCTGCCGCAGCTACGCCGCCGCGTTTAACCCCTGAAGGACACTCACATATAGCAATTTATAAACTTTTTAAGCCGCTGCTGCAGCTGTTTCTTCCTTGTCTGCCAATGTCTTTATGCAGCCTGCGATAATCCCTGCAGGCGCACCGATTGCAGAAGCCAGTCTTTTTGCCGGTGAATTTGCCAGCATAATGACATCGCCCTGCAGTTCGGCTCTGCTTTTCATATTTACAAGGCCCTTGGCCGCTTTTTCGTCAAGAGCTGTTCCTTCTATGTATGCACCCTTGAACTTGATTGGTATTGCTTTTGAGATCGCGTCGAGTTCTTTAGCTAAATCGACTATGCTGTCTCCTCCGGAAGCAACTGTGCAGGAACCGGCTACAAACAGGTCCATCGCCGCGGTCATATTCAATGATTTCATTGCATGCCGCATCATTGCGTTGCGAACCATAGTGATTTTTACTTTCTTTTCACGAAGTTTCTCACGCAATTGATTGTTGGCTATTCCATCGATACCTGTTATATCAAGAACTAAGAATTCCTTTATACCGTCAAACTTGCTTTGAAGTTCATTTGTTAACAGCTGTTTTACTTGCTTACTCATATTTCACCTTTGAATTATAGATTAAACTCGGAAACATCCACGATAACAGAAGGACTCATTGTCGCACTAATAGCAACTTTTTTAATATAAGTTCCTTTAGCTGACACAGGTCTCATCCTTCTTATCACATTCATAAACGACTGAATATTCTCGACAAGTTTGCTCTCTTCAAAGCTGTATCTGCCAACTATCGTATGAACGTTCCCGCCTGTATCGTTCTTGAAATCTGTTTTTCCAGCCGCAAATTCTCTAACAGCCGTGATAACATCTGCTGTTACTGTACCATTTTTGGGTGACGGCATCTTTCCCTGCGGTCCTAAAACCTTACCGAGTTTGCCGGCCTTGCCCATAACTTTTGGCGAAGCCACGGCAACATCGAAATCCAACCATCCGCCCATTATTTTCTGAATAAGCTCGTCATTTCCAGCTTCAATTGCACCGGCTTTTTTCGCCCCTTCAACATCGGAATCTTCGCAAAATGCTACTACTTTCTTACTTTTACCTATTCCATGAGGAAGTGAAACGGCGCCTCTGATAAGCTGGTCGGCCTGTTTTGTATCGATTCCAAGCTGAACTACGCAATCGATGCTCTGGTCGAATTTAGTCGGGGTGTAGGTCTTGAGTTTTTTAACCGCATCGGCCAATTTGAGTGGTGCTTGCGACCATTCCTTTGCCGACGCCTTGTAACGTTTGCTTCTTCTGACTTTCATTTTTGGTTCTCCGCAAAATTTTACCCGTCAAAGACGGGAGGTTTTAATTTCGCTCCCACTGTTTTTCGCCGTGGTAAGCATTTCTATTTATTTTTAAAATTTAAAATATAAAATTTTAAATTACTTTTCTATTTCAATTCCCATACTTCTTGCAGTACCTTCTATGATTCTGCACGCATGGTCGATATCAAAAGCATTCAGGTCTTCGAATTTTCTTTCAGCGATTTTCTTGACCTGGTCTTTCGTTACTTTGCCGATTTTTTCCTTATTCGGAGTTCCGCTGCCTTTGGCAACCTGTGCTGCATCTTTAAGTAGAACCGCAGCAGGCGGACTTTTCACTATAAATTCGAATGTCCTGTCGGCATATACTGTTATTTCAACCGGAACTGTCATTCCGTTAAGTTCCTTCGTTCTTGCATTGAACTGCTGAACAAACTGTCCGATATTTACGCCATGCTGGCCAAGTGCCGGACCAATTGGCGGTGCAGGTGTCGCCGAGCCGCCCGGAGCCTGTAATTTAATCTTTCCTGTAATCTGTTTTGCCATTTTTTACCTTTGAACTTATAGTCTTAAGTTTTAAACTTTTTCTATTTGCCAATACTCTATATCAAGCGGAGTGCTTCTTCCGAAGATTGTTACTATTACCCGTACTACGCCGCGTTCTGTATCGATTGAATCGACAGCACCTTCGAAGTTTTCGAAAGCGCCTTCGCGTATTTTCACTACATCGCCCTTTGCAAAATCGACTTTGATATTTGCCGCAGTCTGCTCGCTGACCTTTTCTACTTCGCTGAGCATCTTGGCAACATCTGTATCGCTCATCGGAACAGGCAATCCCTCAGTTCCAACAAAGTCGCCGACACCCATTGTCTCTTTAATAAGAAACCATGCTTTTTCGCTGATTTTACCGTTGGCATCAGGCTCAATTTCCATAAATACATAGCCAGGATAAAGTTTGCGCTTCTGCACCTTCTGTTTTCCGCCGCGAATACGCTTTACCTGTTCGACAGGCACAACAACTCTGCCTATATCATTTTCCAGGCCCTCAAGCGTAACCTTACGCACAAGCGCTTCTCTAACTTGTTCCTCTCTATTGGAGGCAACTCTTAATACATACCAACGCATAATTTACATCCAGATTTGTCCACCACAGCTTCAAGCCCAGCGGACGGTTTATTATCTCCCCATCTGGGGTAGAAAATTATATTTTTAAACCGTATGTGAATATCAGATCAAAAACAAAATCAGCCGCACCGAGCAGTGCTGTCATTGCTATTACAACCACAATAACCACAAAGGTCGATACTGCGATTTCTCTTCTCGAGCTGAAACTGACTTTTTTCAGTTCACCTTCTGCTGAAATAAGAAAATCAGCAACACTCGGCCTGTTTACCAGCCAATAAAGAAAAACCGCGATAATCGCAAAAACTCCGAGCGGTACTGTAACACTAAGCCACAATCCAAGTGTCTGTGTTAAATCAAGTGATGCATGGAGCTTATCATAAAGTCTCCAGCAGCCTATCGCCGCAATCAGAGCTATTGCTATCGCACTGTAAAGCCTGGTATCCTTACCCTGACCCCATTTATATTTTTTAAACATTAAAAACCTCGAATCCGAATTCGATCTAATTTCCTTAATCGCGCCTTTAGCGGCTTCGAATAGCAGGCCAGAGAGGAATCGAACCCCTAACCTGCGGTTTTGGAGACCGCCGCTCTGCCAATTGAGCTACTGGCCTAACTTCGTCTTGAAATTGTCCCGACCGCCAACAATTCGGCGGGTAAAGCCAATTACTTACGTCTTAACTTGTGAACAGTTCTTTTCCGCTCGTGTTTGCAGAACTTCGTCAATTCGAGTTTCGGGGTTCCCTGTGCAACGTTTATTTCCGTTCGGTAATTACGTTGTCCGCATTCCTTGCACTCGAGCCATGCATATTCTCTTTTTTTAGATTTGGCCATGTTTACTCTGCTTTATTATATAAACGGCAGTACCATTTTTCTGATACTGCCGTTTGTTTCATTTCTTATTTAATAACCTTTACGACGACGCCTGCGCCTACCGTTCTGCCGCCTTCACGGATAGCAAACCTCAGGCCCTCTTCCATGGCGATTGGAGATATAATTTCTACTTCCATCGCAATGTTGTCGCCCGGCATACACATTTCAGCAGGTTTACCTTCACGGCTCTTGATTGCCTTTACCGCGCCGGTTACGTCTGTTGTTCTGAAATAGAACTGTGGTTTATATCCTGCGAAGAACGGTGAGTGACGGCCGCCTTCTTCTTTCGTCAATACGTAAACTTCTGCTTCGAAGTGAGTGTGCGGTGTAATAGAACCCGGAGCAGCAACAACCTGGCCGCGTTCGAGTTCGTCCTTTTCAACGCCTCTCATCAGCAATCCGACGTTATCGCCTGCCTGTCCCTGGTCAAGAGTTTTGTTAAACATCTCAACGCCGGTAACGATTGATTTTCGGGTCTCTTTGTTCAAGCCGATAATTGCGATTTCTTCGCCGACCTTTACAATACCGCGTTCGATACGACCGGTACCTACTGTACCACGGCCTTTAATACTGAACACGTCTTCAATTGGCATAAGGAATGGCTTATCGATTTCACGCTCTGGAATCGGAATGTATTCGTCCATAGCCTTGACCAATGCAACGATTGGTGCACAAGCAGGATCATCAATCTTTGTAGCAGCCATAGCGGTATTGGCAGAGCCTCTGATAATCGGCGTTTCATCGCCTGGGAAGTCATATTTGTTGAGCAAGTCTCTGACTTCCATTTCAACAAGTTCCAGAAGTTCTGGATCATCGACAAGATCGACCTTATTAAGGAACACTACGATTTTCGGCACGTTTACCTGACGAGCAAGAAGGATGTGCTCTCTTGTCTGCGGCATAGGACCATCGTAAGCACTTACAACCAGGATAGCTCCGTCCATCTGGGCGGCTCCGGTAATCATGTTCTTTACGTAGTCAGCGTGTCCCGGACAGTCAACGTGTGCGTAGTGACGGGTCTCTGATTCGTATTCAACGTGAGCGGTGGAGATAGTCAAAATCTTCGTTGGGTCTCTTCTGCCCTGTGATTCTGATGCCTTGGCAATATCATCATAGGATTTGAATTTACTGAATCCTTTGAGTTCCATTACCTTTGTCATTGCCGCGGTAAGAGTCGTCTTGCCGTGGTCAACGTGTCCGATTGTACCGACATTCACGTGCGGTTTCTTTCTTTCAAATACTGCTTTAGCCATATTGTACTAACCTCCAACGTTAAGTATTATGCTAATTAATTTTTATATTCTTATTATTTTAAAAGCCTCATCGGCTTTAAACCTTTTGCCAACTGCCGATTGCAAGCTGTCACAATGTAAACTTAGCTGCTGATGGGATTTGAACCCGTGACCTCGTCCTTACCAAGGACGCGCTCTACCGACTGAGCTACAGCAGCGTTTTAAAATTCGAAATCTCGGGTTGAAATCTCAAACTTTATTGCGTTTTCAATACTGAAACGCAAGATTTTGTTCTATCACGAAAAAATGTAAAGGGACTCCCTAACTCATTTCTTCGCAAAAGCGAATTCAACAGTATAAGGAAGTACGAAAAAAATGCAAATAATTAAATAAAAAAATTTACATTTTTGAAAAAAAATAATAGACTTATCAAGTACACAACCTGATAAGTCTATCAAATTTAGTAGTTATTTTTATCTTCTTTTAAAAAGAAGAGCTCCAATTCCCAGACCCAGAAATGAAACTGTAACAGGTTCAGGAATTGCAACTAAGCTGACATCGTCCAGAGCCGGGCCGGCATTTGAATATGCCGTGCTGATACTCTCGAAACGCAGTTCTGTTGAACTGGAAACAGCCTTGACATTATATTCGAAATAAGTCCATCCCATATTGCTCCAGGTGTAACCTGCTGTGTTGAAATGACAGGTATCTACCACATTTCCATTCCAATAAACTTCCATATCCATTGTAGTGGCTGCAACATAGGTATTGCCGGCCATAGCGAAACGCAGTTTATACCATTGATTTGCAACTGTTGAAACAACCTGTTTAACGCCGCCGGGATTTATGCCGTTAAGATCAAGCGATTGAATGCCTTGCGCATCAAGCCAATATCCATTAATTAGCTCAATGTCACCCTTGATTACCGTCCAGTTCCCAAAAGTAGCGCCTGAATTATAGGATGCTGCAGGATTTATAAGAGGAGGATTCTCAAAGCTTCCATTTACGATAATGTTAGCTGACGCCGCTGAAACGATAGTGAAAAGAACGACGACGAGAATTGATTGATAAAATCTCATAACTTCTGCTCCTTTTTAAAAAATAGAGTTTAGATTATCCCTCTCCTCCACCTTATACCACTATCATACTAAGCTTTATCTTTAATTGCAAGAAAATTATCGGACTAAAATGTACATTTAGCCCCTGTGAGTATTTAATTATGTATCGCAGATGAAGTATATTTATGGACTCCACATTAACATATTTAGCAGGAAACTGCTGCACAATGATTTCAAATTCAACTATGGCCGAAGCCGCCGAGAACGCCGTACCGGCTATTCAAGGTACACATATAGTCCGCAGGAAGTGCTCGACAAGGTACCCCAAATGGCAGAAAAAATGGGGTGTTGCGACAGAATAGCTGCTATTCTATGATATTCAATTGCCAGTCGGAATCGACCCAGAAATTTTGTATGTTTTGCTTTGGAAATTTCTTTTTCAGGAAATCACGTGCATGTGTTAGCTGGCGTTTTTGTGTTTTTTCGCAAACAGGATTTCCCAGACAATTATAATGAGCAACTATTGCCACATTGACTACATTATGCCTTACAATCGTCAGCTCGGTCCTCTCCAGTATTGAATTGGCGATTTGACCGCTGGGGTCATCTGCAAGATATTGAACCGGACCTGCCTCGGTAATCATATCTACATATTTAACTTTGAAATGATTTTTTAAATAAGCGACTACCGGCTCTTGCGTGCGTCCGTCTAAACAGTTAATGGCTGTACAAAAAGTCATTAATCCCTCCAAAGATTATTTTAGGCGGGCGTCTTATAGCAAAATTGTAAAATGAAGTGAAGTATAAAATTTAATTTTTTAATCTTCGCATAAAAAAAGCCCGTTCTTAGCGAACGAGCTTTAAATTTCGAATTTCCAAAAATAACATTTAGCTACGAAAATCAACAAACTTCTTTAAAAATCCTATCAACTGAGGAATGTTATCCTTTATCACTTTATAAATTCTTTCCTGTTTAATTTCGCCATACTCATGAATCAGAACATTGCGTTGACCGATAATCTGCCGCCATGGAATTTCAGAATGGGCATTACGAAAATCAACTGATAATCTTCCTGCGGCTTCTCCGACAACCTCTAAAGACCTTTCTACGGCCAATTGCGTTCTGCGGTCATTTGAATATTGAACGAAATCCATACCAGAAATAAGCTGTTCGGCCATTTGAGCCGCATCAAGCATATCCCATAAATAAGCTGAATCCCTTTCGTCAGGCCGCATATATCACCTTGTTAGAAGACATTATTGATTGCTTGCGAAATGGATTTTTCAAGCTATCTTTTTCAATCAAATCGACCTTTCGCCCAAAAATTACTTTCAATTCATCAATCATATCAACAAAATCAAATAGGCTCCAGGAGGCATTATCTTTAAAGCTGACAAGCACATCAATATCACTATCGGGCCGAAAATGATCTGATAGTACTGAACCAAAAAGTGACATCTCGGAGATTTCCCACTTGCGACAGAAATCCTCTATACTTTTTTGCGGTAACTTAATCCTTAATTGAGTCATATTATTGCCTCCGTTTTATATTATATTCAAAAACCTTCAAAATTCCAAAAAGATTTTGCGCATAAAAAAAGCCCGCTCTTGCGAACGGGCTTATAAATTTTCCAGTCATACCTTGCAGCGAAAATGTCTGACCTTATCACGTCACCGAAGTGACATGTCTAAAGTTTTTCCTTTAGAAAGGAGGTGATCCAGCCGCAGGTTCCCCTACGGCTACCTTGTTACGACTTAGTGCCAGTCACCGAACCTACCGTAGGCAGTCGCGTCTCTTGCGAGTTAGCAAACTGACTTTGGGTATTTCCGGCTTCCATCACTTGACGGGCGGTGTGTACAAGGCTCAGGAACACATTCACCGTGACATGGCTGATTCACGATTACTAGCGATTCCAACTTCATGAGGGCGAATTGCAGCCCTCAATCCGGACTGAGATGCCTTTTATGCGATTTGCTCCGCCTTACGGCCTTGCATCGCTTTGTAGGCACCATTGTAGCACGTGTGTCGCCCTGGGCATAAAGGCCATGAGGACTTGACGTCATCCCCGCCTTCCTCCGGTTTAACACCGGCAGTCCTGCTAGAGTCCTCGCATTGCTGCGATAGTAACTAACAGCAGGGGTTTCGCTCGTTATGGGACTTAACCCGACATCTCACGACACGAGCTGACGACAGCCATGCAGCACCTGTGCTTGTTTCACCCTTGCGGGCAAGCTACTCTGTTTCCAGAAAGCCATCCAAGCATGTCAAACCCAGGTAAGGTTCTGCGCGTTGCTTCGAATTGAACCACATGCTCCACCGCTTGTGTGAGCCCCCGTCAATTCCTTTGAGTTTTAGCCTTGCGACCGTACTCCCCAGGCGGCATACTTAACGCTTTTGTTTCGGTCTTGAAAATGTCAGAATTTCCAACACCAAGTATGCATCGTTTACAGCGTGGATTACCGGGGTATCTAATCCCGTTCACTCCCCACGCTTTCGTGTCTCAGCGTCAGAATAGGCCCAGTGCTCCGATTTCTCCACAGGCGTTCCTCTTGATATCTACGCATTTCACCGCTCCACCAAGAGTTCCAAGCACCCCTGCCTACCTCAAGATCAGTAGTTTGCCCAGCAGTTCCTCGGTTGAGACGAGGGATTTCACAAGACACTTACTGATCTGCCTACACACGCTTTAAGCCCAGTGATTCCGAACAACGCTTGCCACCTCTGTATTACCGCGGCTGCTGGCACAGAGTTAGCCGTGACTTTTTCTGGGTTAGATCAATCCTTGCGGACTTTCAGCACCCTAAAAGAAGTTTACATCCCGAAGGACTTCATCCTTCACGCGGCGTCGCTGGGTCAGGCTTGCGCCCATTGCCCAATATTCGTTACTGCAGCCCTCCGTGGAGGTCCGGACAGTGTCTCAGTTCCGATGTGCCGGGTCAATCTCTCAATCCCGGTACCCGTCAAAGCCTTGGTGAGCCATTACCTCGCCAACTAGCTGATAGGAGAAAGGCCGCTCCTGTGCCGATAAATCCATTGGATGTCGATCATGCGACCGACAACGTTATCCGGTATTACCGCCCCTTTCGGTAGGTTAGTATTGCTACTAACCGACGCTATTCCGGTGCACAGGGTACGTTACCTATCTATTCCTCACCCTTTCGCCACTGACTATACGGTTAAGCATAGTCCGTGCGACTTGCATGTCTTAGCCACGCCGCCAGCGTTCGTTCTGAGCCAGGATCAAACTCTTCAAGTTGATCTATAGACTCTGTCATCATTTACAGGAATCTTCAAAAAAGCTCTACAAACATTTGTTACGCAACAAAAGTGTTTGTCATAATTGACCCTTGCGGGTCGTGTACACTATTAGGTTTTTATTGACCGCTGCGTAGCAATCAATAAAACCACACTTTCGCTGCATTCGTGGTATAACTGTTAACTTTTAAAAGAACCAAAACATAAGCGGCCGAGTTGTCTTCTATTCAGACATCTCGTCCGCTCAGAGTCCAACATAATAATACGTCGCAAACCATCCGTCAATCATAAAATTCCAAAAATTTTTAAAAACTCATAATTAACTATCAAATAACGACTTGCGAATATAAATATAATAAACCCAATAAACTTTTTCAAAAGAACTTTAAGGCCAAACTCTATTATTTCCTGAGCTTTTCCGAAAAAGCTCGTCCAAATTCGCTGCCCAGTTTACTTGCCGTAAAGCTCCCGCTGTTATCATACGAAGCTGTCGCAAGCAACTGACCTGCCCTGTTTTTGGCGATAAGCGAAACGCTTTCTATCGCATTGTTGGAATTCGATGAACTGCCGCCTAAAAACAGTACAAAGTTTTGACTCGATTTCGAACGCTCCGTTAAAAAAGCGGAGCCGGAAATCAGGATTGTCGCGCTGTTGGCGTCAGATAAAGCAAAGCCTTTTCTGGCAAATTCCTTTTCAATAACATCGCGTAAAACGATTCCTATATGCTCGTCTTCAGTTTTTAAAGACTCGACAAACACAAATTTAGGTTCATCAAGCTTTACCGCTTTGTTGCGGACTATATCGTAATTACAGCCCGAAACCGAAGCAAGTAATGATACTAACATCAATATCTTCTTGTTCACTTCTTCCCTCCATAAATTGAACTAATTTTGAATATTTCCAAAAAAATATATTTTAGTCAATTTTAAAAAACCAAATACTTCATATTTTTTTGTATTTTGATGAAGTATTGCAAACAAATCATAAAAAGATTATCATACTCGCAAATAAATTTACGGAGTGCTAAATGGCGGAAAAACAAAAGGCTTTTCAAAAATGTATTAACCCCGATTGCGGTGCCGAATTCTCCTGCGCAGAAGCATTCTTTAAATGCCCTAAATGCGGTGATTTACTCGATATAAAGTACAATTGGAGCGAAATTGAAACACCAAAAAAAATGTCTGATTTCGCAAAGAGATGGGCCGCTAAAAATAACCGTCTCGACTTCTCCGGAGTTTGGCGTTTTCGGGAACTTCTCAACTTCTGTCCGGACGATTTAAAAATATCAATCGGTGAAGGCCAGACCCTACTCCAAAAGAACGATATGCTCGCCGAGTTCATCGGAATGAAACCCGGATGTCTCCGTCTTCAGTATGAAGGCCTCAACCCATCAGGCTCATTTAAAGACAATGGAATGACCGCCGCTTTCAGTCATGCAAAAATGGTTGGCGCAAAATCCTGCGCGTGCGCTTCCACAGGAAATACCAGCGCTGCCGTAGCTTTGTACGCACATCATAGCCAAATGAAATGCACGGTTTTCATCGGCTCGGGAAGAATCGCTTTTGGCAAACTTAGCCAGGCTATGGATTACGGCGCAAAGACGATTCAAATCATGGGCGACTTTGACGACTGTATGAAGCAGGTACAGGCCGTTTGCACAGAGTTAAAATTATATCTGCTCAACTCTCTTAATCCATTCCGCCTCGAAGGACAGAAAACAATTATGTACAGAATCCTCGAGGGCCTCGACTGGAAAGTTCCCGATTGGATTGTTGTCCCCGGCGGTAATCTCGGAAATTCAAGCGCATTCGGTAAAGCTTTCTTTGAACTCAAGCAGCTTGGCCTTATCGATAGAATTCCAAGGCTCGCGATTATCAACGCAGCCGGAGCCGATACACTGGCCGAACTTGTAAATAAAAGAAATCTCAAATGGAACGACGGCAAAATTGATAATAAAATCATCCATGATTTCTACGCGGAATTAACCACTAAAAAGTTTTCTCCGCATACCTGCGCATCGGCAATTGAAATTTCACGACCTGTAAATCTCAAAAAATGCCTGCGTGCAATTGATGTCTGTAATGGCGTTGTGCGGGCAGTTAATGACCAGGCAATCACAGATGCAAAGGCTTTGATAGGAAAATTTGGATTGGGCTGTGAGCCTGCTTCAGCGGCGTCTCTGGCTGGTTTGGAAGTTTTGCTTGCGGAAAAAATTATCAAACCAGACGAGACTGTTGCCTGTGTGCTGACCGGTCATTGCCTTAAAGACCCGAATGTTACAGTAAATTATCACAAGGAAAAAGGCGGCAGGTATTCTAATCCTCCTGTTGAATCTCCTAATGATTTACAGCAGATTATTAAATTAATGAGTTAATATTTGAAAAATAAAATAAATAGATCGGAGAATACAATGAAAAAATCCTTGTCCATAATTTTAATTTTTTGTTTGATTAGTTTCATCACAGTCAATGGCTGCCGAAAAAGCACCCCCGTTTCAGACTCGGATTCAAATGCGGCGCAAACCATACAACAGACTGAAAGTAACATATCAAAATCCCTGCAGGATATCGTAGATAGAAGTACAAGCTGGGCTCCAATACTCCAGAATTTCTATGGAAAAGAAGTCCCTGATTTTCAGGTTACCGATATCAACGGCAAAACTCATAAACTCAGCGAATATCGAGGTAAAAACGTAATGGTAGTTATGTGGGCGACATGGTGCCAGCCTTGTATGCAGGAAGTCCCTCACCTCAACGCTATTCGTGAAATAATGGCGGAAGATAAACTTGCGATGTTGGCGATTTCGAATGAAAATATTGAACTCGTCAAAAAAACAGCTCAAAGCAAAAATATGAAATATAATGTAATTGCAACACAGGAAACTTTGCCTCCACCTTTCAGCAACGTAAGAGGTATCCCCACTACTTTCTTCATCAGACCGGATGGCACATTGAAACTTGTTACCGAAGGCGCAGCATATCTTGGCGAAATGAAGGCCATTATTCTTGCCGAGTAATGGTGCTTCTATGAATCAGGAGGATGGAAAACGAATAGTACCGACGAGGATTCAAAAACTCATCGCTCAGCGTATGCTCACGTCTAAGCAAACCCAGCCCTGCTTTTATTTAACTGCAAAAGCTCAGATAGATAAAATCATCGAAATACGCAGGCCCTTGAGCAAGCAGCTTGGCGTAAGAATCTCTTTCAACGATTTCATTATTCGCGCAATGGCACTCGCGGTCGAACAGAACCCAATGATGAAAGGGATATTCAAGGACGACTGCATTGAATTACATGATGACATTAATATTGGTTTGGCCGTTGCAGCCCCAAAAGGGCTTGTCGTGCCGGCCGTGAAAAAAGCTGATGAAAAAAGTCTCGCCGAAATCGCGAAGCAAACAACAGAACTCATCGACAAAGCAAAAAATAATAAACTCACTCTCGAAGACCTGCAAGTTCCCTGTACAACACTGACATCGCTTGGCATGTTCGGTATTGACTCATTTTTACCAATTCCGTCGCCGGGACAATGCAGTATTGTTTCGATGGGCAAAATTATAGAACAGCCGATTGTAATTGATGGCAAAATCGAATGTAAAAAATTTGTAGAATTCGGGCTAGCCGCAGACAGCCGGATAATCAGCCCCGACTACGGCGCAAAATTTTTGATGGATATGGTTAGCTTTGTCGCAAACCCTGACAAACTATAAAAAAGCGGTTATTAAATTCCGAAGAATTCCTTAGTAGTATTTTCAAGTTGCTCCGAAAGTGTTTCGATATCAATCCCCTTGAGTTCAGCTATCTTTTGTGCTGTATGTATTAGCAGTGCCGGTTCATTTATTTTTTGTTTCCTCATCGGTTCAGGAGACATATACGGGCAATCCGTTTCAATCATCATTCTATCAAGTGGAACAGTTTTGACGCATTCTCGCGCAAGTTCTGCATTTTTAAATGTAATGATTCCGGTAAACGAAATGTAAAATCCTTTATCGATAATCTCTCGTGTCTGCTCGATTGTACCGCTATAGCAGTGAAATACAATTTTCGTTGTCCGGTCAGCGTAATTATCGAGAATCTGCATTGTTTCTTCAAAAGCGTTCCTGCTGTGAATCACAACCGGCAGCCTGCTCAAAGATGCAATTTCAAGAAATCTTTTGAAAAGTTCTTTCTGTGCATCCTGCTTCGAAAAATTGTAATGGAAATCAAGACCTGTTTCGCCCAACGCAACGACTTTTCCACTTCCTATTAACTCGATAAGTCTTTGAATATGCTCAGGCTTATATTCCGATGCGTGATGAGGATGAATACCTAAACAGGCATAAAGGTATTCGTATTTTGCAGCAAGCGAAACTACTTTTTCATTATGCTCGGCATCTGTTCCGATAGAAATCCATTTCGTAACACCTGCCGCCCTGCTTCTGCCAAGAACATCGTCGATGGATTCGGCAAGTCCGTCATAAGTCAAATGTGCATGTGTATCAATAAGGCTTATCATAATGGAACAAACGCATTTTCATAATGCCGTATTTCAGCTTTCCCTTTTTCATTGGGGATCACAATTACGACATCGAAACGCAAAGGGTTATTTTCAAGTTTGTACTTATTAACAAAAAGCCGAGCTGCTTTAGTCATTCGTAATTTTTTAGAATAACTTATAGCAGACTCGGCTTGCGCAAATTTTTCGGATTTTCGTGTTTTTACTTCGACAAAAACAATTGTGCCGTCCGATTTACCCATAATAAGGTCTATTTCTCCTGTTCTACAGGCGAAATTTCTCGTCAGCGTTTTAAAGCCTTTAACTTTATAAAACTTTTCACACTGCTTTTGACCCCATTGGCCAAGCAGATGGGCATCGGACAGAAGTTTTTTCTGTTTTTTGCCGAATAAAATCACTTTATTTTACGCCGGTTGTATGGTCCGTACGTTTCTGTGAAAGTTTAACGCTCTTGCCGGTACGTTCTCTCAGGTAATAGAGTTTCGCTCTTCTTGTCTTGCCGCTTCTGATTGGCTTAACATCGGCAACGCTGGGCGAATTAAGCGGGAAAGTTCTTTCCACACCTTCATCGCCAATCATTCTTCGAACCGTAAACTGCTGGTTCAAACCGTGTCCCTTTTTGGAAATCACTGTGCCGCTGAAAATCTGCACACGCGACTTGTCGCCTTCCTTAATCCTGCAATGTACGTCAACTGTATCGCCAACCTCAAAATACGGAAGCTGAGGCTTTAAACTTTTCTTTTCTACATGTTCAATCAATTCAGTTTTCACTGTTGACTCCTAATATTAAATTTTAAATAAATTTTAAATTAACTCAGCAGGTCTGGTCTTTGTGCCTTTGTTTTTTCAATGGCCTGCTGTTTTCGCCATTTTTCTATTTCTTTATGATTTCCGCTAAGCAGAACATCCGGCACTTTCATATCCCTGAACACTTCAGGTCTCGTATAATGCGGATATTCCAAAAGTCCATCGCTGAAAGAATCGTTCGCGGCCGAGTCTTCATCGCCCAAAGCTCCGGGCAAAAGCCTCACAATCGCATCAATTATGACCATCGCGGCAAGTTCTCCGCCAGAAAGGACATAATCACCGATTGAAACTTCCTCGGCATTAGTGCCGATTCGGATTCTTTCGTCGAAACCTTCGTAATGACCGGCTATAAGAATAACTCTTTTCTCATTTGCCAGTTCTTTAGCTAAATTCTGGTCGAATTTCCTTCCGCCGGGGGTCAGCAAAATTATTCTTCCGGGGTTTTCATCCTGTTTTTTGATGTTTTCTAAACAGTCAAAAACAGGCTGGCACATCATTACCATTCCCGGGCCACCGCCGTAAGATTTGTCATCAACCTTTTTATAACTATTGCTTGCGTAATCTCTTATATTTGAAAGAACTATATTTACCAACTGCCGCTCTTTGGCACGTTTGACTATCGAAAAGTCAAGCGGCGAGGCAAACATATCTGGAAAAAGCGTAAGAACATCTATTCTCATCGCTTTTATTAAGCTTTGGCTTCGCCGGCAGCTTTATCAGCTTCAGCCTGTTCAGCGGCTTTTTTAGCGGCTAATTCAGCCTGACGTTTTTGAGTTCCATCAAAAAGCTTGCCTTTTTTCTTGGCGATTTCTCTGGCTTTAGCTCTGTGAGCTTTAATTTCTTTGTAATGCTTGCTTTCGATTCCGATTCTGGCAATCAGTTCAGCAACTGTTTCGCTTGGAACCGCGCCGACGCCCAGCCAGTACTCGATTCTTTCTTTTTTAAGAACGAGCTGCTTTGCTGCGTCTTTTTCAATTGGGTCATAGTGACCGAGTTTTTCGATGATTCTGCCATCTCTCGGTGAACGGGAATCGATAGCATTGAGCCTGAAAAACGGCTTGTGCCTGCGTCCCATCCTTGTGAGTCTTAATTTTACTGCCATAATAATTTTCCTTTCGAGTATATAATTAATTTTTCCAGCTCGCCCTATGCAAGCCCGGAAAACACGGTTCCTGTGTCAAAAACACGGATTTTCGGAAAAAAACGCGTTTTTTGTGGGCGCAAAGCCACCCGAGCTCAATCCGTTGAATCGAAGATTTTACTGCAAAATCCTGATTTTACAAGATTTATTTTACTCAGCACACAAGCCAGACAAACCATATATTAGATTAGCTGACCATATTTGATGCTTTACAGACCAGGTGGTTGTTGCCAAAAAAGCGAAAATTTAATTTGCTTTTTGTATTTCCATAAAAAAGCCTGTGAAGTAAAAGTAATTTTCGATTTTATTTTTGGAGAATTCCTGACGACCTCTTAATGGATCGCCGGTAATATACCCCTGATCTGTTTCAGCAAGAACAGCAATAAAGTGACCATTGTTTCCAATTCTTACTCCTGCAATCGCTGGAAGGTTTAAATCTTTAGGTAAGCCGTCGGTAATTCTGTATTTTACTCTTAATCCTCTGCGACGGAACGCACGAGTCAGATACCAATTTTCAGTCCCGCCTAAATAGGTATAACATTCCCTTGCAAGTTTTTGTTCTGTTGTCTCGATGTCAAATAATTTAAGTATTGTTACTGCACTTGCCGGCCCGCAGGACGATGCAGTGCTCTGCATACAAATTCCATCCTGCCATTTATTCTCAAATTTATCAGATGACAAGGGCACCACAACAGGTTTCAGATATGGTATAGAAATGGCAATAATGAGAATAATAATCAGAAATGTTTTTGATACAAATTTATATCTTGTAGATTCGGCAAAAATTCCAAACAACAGGCCTACTCCTCCAGCGGTTAATTCAACCAATGGAAGCGAACGAAACTGATAGAACCATTTGGCTTGGTCAAACAAATGCAGGTAATATAAGATTATTAAGACACCGGGCATACTTGTTATAAGGGCTGCTATAAATAGAAATCTTCTTTCTTTGAGGTTTTTGCAGCGTTTGATAAGTGAACCACTGAAATGAAATATCAATAATGCCAAGATGAGCGTTGGAAAGAATATCAAATTTAAATTCATTTGATTAACAATCCTGTTTATTTTTTGCAATGGATAGCATAACCATTTATAAAAATTGCCAGCACGGCCGGGTCAATATCCGCATCCTGCGCTATTTTCCTAACCTGTTGGTCTGTAAGCCTTTCGGCATTATTTTTTTCGTCGTCGGTCATTATCGCGACGGCTTTTTTAAGCTGCTCGGCTTCGTCTTTCGTCGGACTTGCAAGCATTGCCAATTCAGCAGTTCCCCTGCTGTCGGCGAAAAAACCACGATATTGTCTGCCAAACGAATCACCCGTTTTCTGCAAAACTTTTTCGAGATATTGCCGCAGAGTTATATTTTTATTTTCAGCCACAGAGTTCACAGAGAACACAGAGATATATTTTTATCGCCAGGTAATTTTGCCTTTTCGGACAACTTTTTGTTTACGTCTTGAACGCTGCTTTATCTTTTTGCCCTGACTCATCATCGAGCCGATGGCGTCCATTCCGCCTGCGCTCATAAGAGTTTTCAGGCCGCCTAAAGCTCCGCCAGATAAGGCTTTAAGCATATCCCTGCTTCGTTCAAAAGTCTTTATCAAAGCTGATACATCGTGCTGGTCTCTGCCGCAACCTGCGGCGATGCGCCTCCTGCGCGAGGGGCTGATTATATCCGGATTTTTTCTTTCCTCAAGTGTCATTGAGTGAATTATTGCTTCTATTTTTACCATTTCTTTGTCATCGATGTCCAAACCGGCCATTTTGCTGCCCATTCCGGGGAGCATTTTGAGCATATCTGCCATTCCACCCATTTTGCGGACAGATTGCATCTGTTTAAGGAAATCGTCAAAGCCGAACGTGCCTTTTGCCATTTTTGCCTGCATTTTTGCGGCTTCTTCGGCGTTGAATTGCTCCTGCGCTCTTTCGACTAACGTTACAACGTCGCCCATTCCGAGGATTCGGCTTGCCATTCGGTCTGGATGGAATTCTTCAAGTTTATCTAATTTTTCTCCGACGCCAATAAATTTAATTGGCTTACCCGTTACGGCCTTTACACTTAGGGCAGCTCCGCCGCGGGCGTCGCCATCGAGTTTTGTTAAAATAACGCCATCTAATTCGAGTTTTTCGTTGAATTCCTTGGCACTGTTGACGGCATCCTGGCCGGTCATTGCATCGCAAACGAGGTAAATCTGGTGAGGACTGGTAACTTTGGCGACCTCGGCGACCTCGGCCATCATCTCCTGATCGACATGCAAACGGCCGGCGGTGTCGAGAATCACTACTTCGTAACCTGTTTGTTTAGCGTGCTTTAGGGCATTATTTGCAACCTTAACAGCGTTTTTTGCGCCGGGTTCGCTATAGACATCGATGCCTAATTGCTGGCCTAAAGTTACAAGCTGGTCAACGGCGGCAGGTCTCTGCAAATCGTCTGCGACGAGGAGAGTTTTTTTGCCTTTGGAAACGATGTATCTCCCTAATTTACCAGCAGTTGTGGTTTTACCACTACCCTGCAAACCGGCGAGCAAAATCACGGTGGGGCCGGGGGAAACAAAGTATATTTTCGGGTCGGCAGGACCCATTAATTTTGTCAATTCATCGTTGACAATTTTGACGAAAACCTGGCCGGGATGGAGGCTTTTTATGACCTCTGCGCCCATCGCGGCGGTGCGGACATCTTTACAGAACTGCTTTGCTACGTGATAGTTAACGTCAGCTTCGAGCAGCGCTTTGCGGACATCGTTTAGCGCATCTGCGATGTTTGCTTCGGTGATTCGGCCGCGATTTGTTATCGAGCGGAATACATTATTAAATTTTTCTGTCAGTGCATCGAACATCTAACTAATGACCAATAAACAAGTTACAAATTACAATGTAAAACTAATAACCTTGCCAATAAAATTTAGAACACAATATAATATAGAATTTTTCAGTTTTTGCAATGTTTTAATATTCGTAATTGGGTTACGGTGACGCAGCTCGTTACGTTCGTTATCGTTGAAAAGGCGCAAGGTTTAGCTCCCAAAGGGATGCCTGCGGCCTTGCGCGATTTTTGCGGTTTATGCGCGATTATGCAATTTTTGGCCTCAAATGCGCATAAAAAGTGCATTCAAAACACCTGAAAAAGCGAAAAAAAGTGTGAAAAAAAGAAAAAATAGTGAGAAAAAGTTATCAAAATAAAGCATTTTTTAGGGTCATATTGGGTCTTTTTTGTAACGATAGGGGACAGGGGATAGGGTGTAGGAGAACAGAAGCAATCGACTTTTTTGGAATGCGATTAATAAGCGGTTGGTTTTTTTAAATGGATACCTTTAGGCGGTCGGGTTTTTAAATTGCTATCAATAGTCTGTCGATTTTTTAAAATGGCTACCTTTAGGCAGTCGAAAAATAATGCTACTTATAGTATCGTAGATTTTTTCTAACGATAGAAGTAAAGATGTAAAGAGGTAATGAAGTAAGGAATTTAAAAATGTCAGAACGCAAAATAGTAGAACAGATGGTTTTGTTAAAACTGCCGAGAATGATGGTTGGTCAGATTATTGATGGACTAAGAGAAAGACAAAATGTCTGGCAGCTTACGGCCGAATATATGGAAACTGGCGAAACATCTGAACCCTGCATTATTGAAGAATGCTCGGATGCTGATGAAGCTAATAATATCGCAGCGTATTATGAGGAAATAATAAATAAAATCCAAAGCCAATTAGAATGATTAAAAATATCAATCTTGAACTGCCAATAGATTTTATACATCAATTACTCGAATGTTTAAACCAAAACATCGAGGATTGGCATAGGACAAAAATATATCTCAAAGATGGAGATATTGACCATGAACTACCTTATGTCAGGGAATGCGAAGATACTAAAGAAGCTGAATATTTTGAAAATTATTATAGAGATATTAAAGCATTAATAGAAAATCAACTCACAAACAAACCGCATAATTAACTTTTCCTTTTTGATACATTTGGATATAATTTGTCTATTCATAGATGATAATAATTAAAAAGGATTATTCATGAATAGAGCATTTTATTCGGATTCAATTTATAACTTTTTAAGCTCTACGCCTGTACAAATTTTAGGGGAGATTTCAAAAAACAACCCGTTTACTCAGGAAACTCTACAGCGTGATGCGTGGTTGGAACAAATAAATATTCTCAAAACGGTACTGAGACCATATCAGGGCAATATATATTTTGAGTTTTCTATTCCTCGAATGGGTCAACGCATTGATACGTTGCTTCTAATAGGATCAGTAATATTCGTTCTTGAGTTTAAAGTGGGAGCAACCAAATTTGCTCCATATGCAATTGACCAAGTTTGGGATTATGCGTTAGATTTAAAAAACTTTCACGAATCAAGCCATCACCAATTTATCGCTCCGATTCTAATTTCTACTGAAGTCGAAACTGTTGATCCGATAGTTTGCGCAACACCTGAAAATGATAAATTGTTGTTGCCTATCGAAAGTAATGTGGAGACATTATCAGAAGTAATAAAAACAGTTTTAGATTTTTCAGAAGGCCAAAGTATCGATCATGTAATCTGGGAAAATGGTAGATACTGTCCTACACCCACTATTATAGAAGCGGCTATAGCTCTTTATAAAGGGCACTCCGTTGAAGAAATATCACGTAATGATGCAGAAGCTATTAATCTCAGCAAAACATCAGAAGAAATTTCTTCGATAATTAAACATTCACGAGAAAATTTTAAAAAATCTATTTGCTTTGTTACAGGAGTCCCCGGGGCTGGAAAAACTCTTGTTGGATTAAATATTGCCAACACACACTCCGATGAATCAAATGATCTTTATAGCGTATATCTTTCTGGAAACGGTCCACTTGTTAAAATCTTGCGGGAAGCACTTGTGAGGGATAAGGTAAAACAAGAAAAAAAGCGTGGGAAGAAACTAAAAAAAGGAGACGCATTTATTGCTGTTAAAGCAAGAATTCAAAATATCCATAACTTTCGAGATGATTGTCTCGAAGATGAGAATCCACCTATCGAACATGTCGCGTTGTTTGATGAAGCACAAAGAGCTTGGAACATAGAACAAACCGCTAAATTTATGAAGCAAAAAAAGAATAGACCAGATTTTAATCAATCAGAACCTGAATTTTTGATTTCAGTTCTTGATCGCCATCCAGATTGGGCTGTAATAATTTGTTTAGTCGGTGGTGGGCAAGAAATTAATACAGGTGAAGCAGGTATAGGTGCGTGGATAGATGCAGTTAATAAATCATTTCCCAATTGGAATATTTATATATCACCTCGTCTAACTGATAGTGAATACGTTGCGGGTGCAGCACTTAGTAAATTAGAGTCACGTCAAAATATTTTTTATAAAGACGAATTACATCTTGCAGTATCGATGCGTTCTTTTCGTGCTGAAAATGTTTCTTTATTAGTTAAGCAGATATTGGACTTTGAAATAGAAGGAGCACGTAGCACTTTAAATGAAGTCAAAGAAAAATATCCAATTTTTATTTCTCGCAATTTACATAATGCAAAAAAATGGTTGAAACAAAAAGCACGAGGCTCTGAAAGATACGGAATAGTTGTTTCTTCACAGGCACAAAGACTAAGGCCCCATGCAATACACGTAAAATCACCTATGAATCCGATTCATTGGTTCCTAAATGGCAAGGAGGATATCCGTTCTTCCTATTACCTTGAAGATGTGGCAACGGAGTTTAGCGTCCAAGGATTAGAACTCGATTGGGTTTGTGTTACTTGGGACGCAGATTTCAGATATTCAAAAAAGGGCTGGAAACATTGGTCTTTTTCAGGGGACAGTTGGAAACGCATCAAAAAAGATGAGAGACAAGCGTATTTGAAAAATGCTTACAGAGTACTTCTTACACGAGCAAGGCAAGGAATGGTGATTGTTGTTCCAGAAGGTAATAGAGAAGATAAGACTCGCGCATCTGAATTTTATGATCCAACATTTGAGTATTTAAAACAGATTGGATTCGAGGAAGTATAGACCAAAACAAAAAGAACTTTTACCCATCGCTCATGCTCAGGGCTCGGATAATGACAGAATAAAAGACAACTTAATCTGGAAAGAGACAAACGAATTATCAAGGAATTAAAAAAAATGGGATGGGATGTATTGGTTGTATGGGAATGCGAGGTAAAGAAGCCGGAGAAAATAGTTAATCGCATTTCGAGATTTTTGCAAGAACATTAAAGCAAACGAGGATTTGAGGAAGTAAAGGATAGACTATTTAATAGATTTCTCCACTTCCTCCCGCTTTTGCGGGAGTCCGGTCGAAATGACGGCATCACGCGTATTCAAGATATTGCCTGAAGTTTTGCATTGAATGGGAGGGGAAAAGGGGTATAATGCCGCGCTTTATATCATGGCAACCCGCTCGGATGGGATGCTAATTTGACGCGGGATACAAACGAACCCACAATCCTACTTCGCCAAGGCTACGTAGGACAAGGCAGGTCCGGGATGTTTGGAATTTAATTTTTATTTTCCCCCGGCACAGGTCCGGGGGTTAAACATGGAATGGATGAAATAAATATATGTGGCTATATCTTGGCGTTTGTTCGGCGCTGTTTCTGGGATTATACGATATAAGCAAGAAACACTCTTTGCAGAAAAATTCGGTTCTGCCGGTGCTGTTCTACTCCTCTATCTGCGCATCAATTATAACCGTTATCGCAGTTATATGCTCGCGGGTTTGGCCGGAGGAGATGGCGGGTATCAATCTCTACATACCCGAAGCAACGGCGAAGGAACATCTTCTTTTGTTCATTAAATCGGGGATTGCGTTCTCGGCGTGGATGCTGAGTTTTTCGGCATTGAAGCATCTGCCGATTTCGATTGCGACGCCAATTGGGACATCGGGGCCGATATGGACGATGCTCGGGGCGGTGCTGATATTTCACGAACATCCGACGGCGATGCAGGTGCTTGGGCTTGCGACGATGATCGGGTCGTATTATCTTTATTCGATAATCGGGAATAAGGAAGGGATTCGATTTTCCAAAGATAAATGGGTTTGGTTTATCGTTGCGGCGACTTTAATCGGGACGTGCAGCGCGCTTTTCGATAAATACCTGATTCAGACACGGGGGATATCGCCGCTGACGGTGCAGGCGTGGTTTTTTATTTATCTTGTTATTATGCTTGTGCCGGCGACGATGGGGTCGAAGATTTTGCAGGGGAAAAATTATAAGCAGTTTGTGTGGCGGTGGAGCGTGCCTTTGATTGGGTTGTTTCTTATCGGTGCGGATTTTGCGTATTTCAAGGCGCTGACTTATCAGGGGTCGATGGTTGCGATACTTGCGACGCTGAGGTGCAGTTGCGTGGTGATTTCGTTTATCGGGGGGATTGTGATGTTTCGGGAATTGCAGCCGGGGTATAAAGCGGTTGCGCTGACGGGAGTGATAGCGGGAGTGTTCCTTATATTATCGTCATAATTTTTTTTATCACCCCGGCACAGGTCCGGGGGTTAACCATAATATTACGCGGCGCGGAGGAAGTTAATGATTCTGCTGCTGATGGTTTGACGCGAATCTGCGGGGAGGTCGCGGGTGAGCCATTTGCCGTTGCCCATCGTAATTAATGCCCACATCGTAATCCACCATAAGCCAACGAGCCAGAATATTCCATAGGCATAAGCCCAGAGGGAATCTGAACTGCGGCGGCGGATGATGTAGAAGGCGACGGGAGCTGTCGATGCGAGGACTGTGGCGAAGGCAACCTGCGAGATGTAAACCTGCGGGTCGATGAACACGGCTGCGACGAAAGCACTGATTGCGGCCTGCGGGAGGAGCATACTGATGCTCGACATAAAGAAGTTGACGATTGCGCCGCTACGGGGGCCGGTGCGGAATTTTTTGAAGATGAATTTTGCCATGACGAAAGTTTCGCGGACATTGCTTCTTGCCCAGCGAAGATACATTTTGCAAAGCTGCTTATATGCTGTCGGCACGATTGTGTAGACTAATGAATTGGACTGGAATTTTACGTGGTAGCCGTTGCGGAGGACGATGTTTGTAATTGCGCGGTCTTCGCCGATGGTTGCGGGTTTGCCGAAGAAGGTTTGTTCGAGCCAGGCTTTTAAATCTTTATTTATGGCTTTTTTGCGGTAAGCGCTGAGTGCGCCGGGGGTGCAGAAAACGGTGTTGACCATTGACTGGCTTGCACGGATGAAATCGAAACTGAACGCGAAAGAGATTTCGAGCATTTTGGGGATGATGCCTTCTCTGCGATTAAGGACGCGGACGCTTCCGGCGACTGCGCCGACCTGCGGGTCGATGAATGGACTGACGAGGCGGCGGATCGTGTGGCGGTCGATGATGGAGTCGCTGTCGATTGTAACGATGATGCTTCCTTTGCTGATTTTTATTGCTTCGTAGAGGGCGGCGCGTTTGCCGCGGTTTCTTGTGAAGTTTATCAGTTCGACTCTGCCGTTCGCATTTTCGCAGGCCTGCTGCATCCAATAAAGGGTATCATCTGCGCTGCCGTCGTTGACTGCGATTATCTGGAGTTTTTCGATTGGGTAGTCGCTTTTGAGAATGCTGCGGAGAGTTTTGATTACGTTTTTGCCTTCGTTGTATGCGGGCATGATTACGGTGCAGCGCGGGAGTTTTGCATCGGTGAGGGTCGGAGCGGGTTTGTAGCCCATAACGAGAAGGACACGCCAAAGAATAACCGCGATGTTGAGGTAAACGAGAGCGCGGGTTGCAACAAGGTATATAGAGCCGGTAGATGTTGTGCTCATGCGGTCGATGACGGTTCTGAAATCCTGCATTGTTAGAAAGCCACTGTAGAGGATTGCGACGACGACGAGGATGATGCAAAATTTCGAGCCGGAATCGACTGATAAAGGAAGACGGATATTCGCATACGCACCGCCAAAGCGCGGAACGTAAAGGTCAGCCGAAGCTGAGGATGTACTGTTGCCGTATAAACTTTTTCTAAAGTCGAACATAATGAAATTCTTTCCCGGCTTTAAAAAATCCGTAAGCCGCGATGAACCGCCGAGGCTGGCGGTCAGTAAGAAGACTTGTGTTTCTAAAACCTTATACGAAAGTAACATTGTATCAAAAGGGACGCCAGAATGTCAAAACAAATCCGACAGGAAAGTCCGATATAATTTGGATTATCGGACTTGGAAGATTCGGAATTGCAATAAGTAGTAAAAGTGTTGATTTTGATAGTAAAAAAGAAGGTTTTTAGAGGACGCGGAGAAATAAGCTAAATAAGCCGTGCTTTGGCATGCGAGATGTGATAAAATATTTTTTTAAAAGGAATTTACAATTTGGCAGCAGGAATGCGTTATTTAAAATTTGTAGGTGAGTTCATCAAACACCCCAAACAGGTGGGTGCGGTGGCTGAAAGCTCCGGTTTTCTGGCTCGAAAAATGGCCGGGCAAATCGGCGGCGCGGTTAATGTTATAGAGTTCGGGCCGGGGACGGGGTGCGTAACGAAGGAAATTTTGCGGCAGCTTCCAGCAAATGGAACTTTGACGTGTCTTGAAATTAATCCGAAGTTTTGCGAGGATTTGAAAAAGATAAACGATCATCGGCTGAAAGTAGTAAATGACGATGTTCGGAATTACAGCAGAAATATCGAAGATTATGATTGTATTTTGTCGAGTTTGCCGCTGGCGATTTTTGAGAAGACGCAGCGAGATAAAATTATCGCGATTTCCGGCAGAGCGAAAAAATATGTTCAATTTCAATATACGCCATTTTTGAAGCCGAAATTGAAAAGATATTTCGAGGATGTGGAGATAAAGTTTGTTCCGCTGAATCTTCCGCCGGCGTTTGTATATGTTTCGGAAAATCCGAGGAGCAAAACGGGAAGTTCAACAACTCGCGTGAGAAAAAACAAACGTTCATTTGCGGTAAAAGCGGCAATTCAATTCGCAATGTTTGCAGCGAATTTCTGGACGTCAATTCTGAAATAGATTAAGCATACCAGAAGATTTAGGGTTGAGATTGCTTCGTCTTTCCTGCACGGCAAATGCCGTTTGGAAATCCTCGCAATGATTTTATGAAAGCGTGTGTCTCCTTTTGCGGGTATTATACCCCAAAAGAAAACTTTTTTATTCGCGGCAACAAGCCGTGGAAAGGAGACACACTTATGAATATTATAGCATTTGATTCGC
>Ga0209417_1000937_pt1 | contig 58969 bp, 67 predicted proteins | sample RifGroF2_FD_184002 | JGI IMG/M metagenome (GOLD analysis project Ga0209417, IMG submission 184002) | Groundwater microbial communities from Rifle, Colorado, USA - Groundwater F2 (SPAdes) (version 2) | ecosystem: Environmental > Aquatic > Deep subsurface > Groundwater | place: Rifle, Colorado... | reverse complement strand
TTTTGGCGGTGATGCTGGAGATAAACGCCGCATCGATTCGGCGCATGGCAAACTCGCGATTGAGGGCTGAGGGGACACCTTTGTGATAATGGAGGCTTTGGTGAAATCGGGTGCTTCGAGCATAGCGTTTGATAAATACGTGAAAAGGGAGGAGATTTATAAAATCAATTTTTCCGAAAATCACACTCATTCCTCTCTAAACTTCTGCCTCGATAGAGGCAAGCTTTAGTGCCTTAGCGGCTAGCGTAGCCAAAGGGATGCATTCCTTTGGCGTTATAAAATATGAATGTATTATACTAACTCGTGGCTAACAAGGGACTGTTATTGTGGATTCGATATAATCATCCCAATAAATATCTTCTCAAAGTGACATATAATAATGGTAACAATCGAATTTTTAGGGCCGATCCAAAAGGCACCGCTAACATTGGAAGCATCATCGTTGCGTGATGTCGCCGAAGTATTGAAACAAGACAGTGAAATGGCGCAGTGGTTAGAAAACTGTGCGGTAGCGGTCAACGATACGCTGGTTGCAACCCTCGATACACTGCTCAAAGACGGTGATAAAGTTTCACTTCTCCCTCCGGTGTGCGGTGGATGAGTATGGTAGAGCTTTATAACGGAGCACTGAATGTTCCTGAAATCATTACCCGATGGTATGCAGAAGAAGCAGAGTATAACTACGGTGCCTATATCCCCTTTATCGGGACGGTTCGTGAGGAAGACGCTATTGAGGGGCTGAGTTTCGATGTGTATGAGCCGATTTTGTCCAGTTGGTTTGACGCATGGCAAGTCAAGGCGCAAGCTCTTGGGGCAAAGCTCAAAATGGCGCACAGCCGAGGGGATGTATTGGTGCATGAAAGCTCCTATATCGCGGCGGTATTTTCTCCGAAACGGCGCGTTGCACTGGAGATGATCGAGCAGTTTGTCGAAGATTTCAAAGCCTCCGCTCCGATTTGGAAATACGATCTTAAAAACTCTCAGCGCCTTTATGCGGCGGATCGTTCTACTGCTATTGCAGGGGCAGGCATTTTGGGAGGAAAGCGATGATTTCGTACGAGACCTCTCAAAATATGATCAGTCTCCTCAGTATAGGCACTGTCCGAAGCGAGCGTATTTTTCTCTCCTCTGCGTTGGGTCGTATTTTGGCGGAAAATATTGTGGCGGATGGCGATTATCCCAGTCACCCAACGTCGGCAATGGACGGCTATGCGATCCTTCACAGTGATTTAGATGCGTATGAGTCGCTCGAAATTTTGGGTGATAATCCCGCTGGAGCCAACGAAATCGGCGGCGTGATGAGCGGTGCGTGTATCAAAACCTTTACCGGATCATTAATGCCAAAAGGCTCTGATACCCTGATCCCGATTGAAAACGTTCGTGTCGATGGGTCACACATTATCATAGAAAAATCGGTTCCGCACGGATTTGCCGTCCGTCCGATCGGGGAAAGCTACCGCGAGGGGGAAGTCTTAATCGCGCGCGGAACAAAAATCGGGTTTGCTGAGATCGGCGTATTGGCGGGAATCAACCGTGTGATGATACGTGTGGCACAGCGTCCTCGTGTAGCGGTAATCGCAACGGGGAGCGAGATCCTCGATATCGGGGAAGAATCACGCCATTCGGGACAGATTCGAAGTTCCAACAGCTATACCCTACAAGCCCTTGTGGATGCTCTCGGCGCAGAGAGTGTGCAGATGGGGATCGTAGGAGATGATAAAACGGCAATTATGGAGCGGTTCGAAGAGGCACTCCATTCCTCCGATATTATCGTCAGTACAGGGGGGGTAAGTGTCGGAGATTACGATTTCGTCAAACACATCGTCCCGAAACTCGGTGCCGAAGTGATCTTTAAAGGGGTCAATATCAAACCGGGTCAGCATGTGATGGTGGCGCAGAGGGGAGAGAAGTTTATCATCTCTTTACCGGGATTTGCTTATTCCTCAACAGTGACCTTTATCCTCTACGCCGCACCGCTTATTGCTCGGATGTTGGGTGTTGAGAACCCCTACGATGTGATTGAAGCGACGCTCAAAGTACCGTTCGCCAAACGCTCGAACAAAAGTGAATTTACGGCGTGTAATCTAAGTTTTGTTGATGGGCGCTATTGGGTCGATTTTGAGGGAAAAAAGACAGGAAGCTCAGCGATTTTGACCAACTTACTCGGAAATGCAGGATTGATGATCTGTGGTGAAGAAGATGGGGATTTGGAATCGGGGACGCTCGTTAGAGTTATAAAGTTGTAATTTCTGTCATTCCCAACTCGATTGGGAATCCATCCCCTAATTTTTATATTTTAAAACATAATCTAATATTTTTTGTATAATAAGTGATTGTTTAATCAAAGGTCGTACGAAATGGCACCATGGGTCATGCCACTATATATTTTTTCTGGAATCATTATGGCGATAGGGGCATATCTGACGATTCGCTACCGTCCATACTGCACTCTTAAAAGTCCTGAACGAGAGATTGCTATGGAACTGTATTTAAAGACCTTAAGAAATGAATCGATGCATATTGAAGAAGAAAAAAGGTACAGAGGATTTAAAAAAGAAACTTCATTATTTACTAATGGAATGAGGATTTTATTAATAAGCACTTCAATACATATAGTTACGCTTATTGGTAGTGGGCTATTGTGGAGTATGCCTATTTATGGAATAAGTATTTTTTTGATGTTACCAATACATAAATATTATTTTGATCCTTTTTGTTTTTCATGGGTATTTCGTCCAAGCAAAGCTTTTATTATCGATCGAATTGATATATGTCTGAAGCAATCACGTAGTAAGTTTCTACATGATGATGAGCTGAAGGAATATAAATCTGAGATGAACAATCAAAAAGAATTTTATGTGGTAAGTAATCTGCTTAAGCTAGGGGTTATTACTAATTTGATTTTCGATATTTGGTTTAGCATATCTTACACCTTGGTTGAATTTTTTTAATATCATAAGAAAAAATGCCAAAAAGCTATATTATAGATAATATTGAATTTGGAAGTTACAATTTGTGACCTTCAATAAGAGTCTAGCAATAAGTGTTGGCGGTTGAAATAGGTATTAATCGTTTCACCCTTCGACATACTCTATAGGGCACGTGAGCCCGAGGATGACGGTAAGATTACTTAACTATCTTCGCTTTAATTGCCTCTTCTTCAATCAACGATTTGCGGTATTTCACCACTACGATATTTTCAGTCTCATTGATATACCACTCCGCGATATGCTCATGTTCCAAGCCGTTTAATTTTTCCATATCGACATGATCCATCGAGATATAAAGATGGGAAAAGCGGTGAGGATTTTGCATTTTAAATGTCCACAATAGCCACAAGGTTGTTATAACGATAAGTCCGATCGCTAAAGTCTCACGGTTGGAGTATTGAAGCGCGATACCGGCTACGGCACCCCCGATAAAAGTCATGAAATAGGCAACACCGTTAGCTATCCCTAATGCCGCCCCTTTTTGGTGGACTTTGGCGTATTTGCTAATCATCGATTGAACGAGCGGTTCCATCATATTAAACGCCATAAAAAAAGCGATGACTCCGAGGACAAATTCCCAGCTTTTGGTTGCAAACCCCATAAGGGTAAAAGAGACGATAAAGAAGACGATAGAGAGCAAAAATATTTCGCGCGGTTTGTTGTATTTTTCACCGAATACCGCCGCAGGCCCCATAGCGAGTAGCCCCATAAACATGGCAGGAACATACACTTGCCACAGCTCTTTGGCCTCCCATTTGAACACACCCGCACTGTCTAAAAGTAAAATGGGGATAAGGACGAACGCGACGGTCATCAACCCTTTTTGCATTCCGTTGGTGATGATCATACTGAGTAGATTCGGATCTTTCAAAATGTCTGCCGTGGTAGTGGTAGAGTGATAAATATGACGGATACGCGGAGGGGTAGGGACTTTCGTAAAGAGGACGAGCATTGCCAAAATCGAGAGGATCGCAGTGATCCAAAACAGTGATGCAACACCCGCATACGCACTGATAACAGGACCCGCCGCCATCGCTAGGGCAAAGCTGATCGCGATTGTTCCCCCCATAAGTGCCATCGCTTTACCACGGGATTCTTCATGGACGAGATCGCTGATCATGGCGGGGATAACGGCACCGATGGCACCCGCTCCTTGTAAAAAACGTCCCGCCATCAGCGTATAGATATCGGTACTCACGGCACAGATGATCGAACCGATCAAGAAAATTACGAGCCCGACGAGGAGTGTCGGTTTGCGGCCTATACGATCGCTCATTACCCCAAACGGTACTTGGAAGATCGCTTGGGTGAGGGCATAACCGCCGACGATAACACCTACGAGAAAGGGAGTTGAACCTTCGAGATTTAAGGCATAAGCAGAGAGTACCGGAAGGACGAGAAAAAGACCGAAAAATCGGAGTGAAAGGATCGCGGAGAGCGGGAGAACTGTTTTAAACACGTTGTCACCTTAAATGAGCTAAAATTTTCGTCATTATAGTACATTCGCTTTTTAGGCGGATGGCCCTGAAAATATTGCTAAGACTAATCTAAGGAATGAAATGAAAGTTGTACTGGCCACTTCCAACAAAGGAAAAGTACGTGAGATTATTGAATTACTTCATGATCGGGAGGTTTTTCCGTATACCGAGCTGATAGAGGGGTTTGAGATTATCGAAGACGGTGATACCTTTAAAGAAAATGCGTTGATTAAAGCTCGTGCGGTTTATGCGGCATTGGATGATTCCGAGGCGATTGTGATTGCCGATGACAGCGGTATCAGTGTCGATGCACTAGAGGGTGCTCCGGGGATTTACAGCGCCCGTTACGGCGGAGAGGGTGCGAGTGATCGGGATAATCTTCTGAAACTGGTAGAGGCGTTAAAAGAAAAAGCTCTGGAAACATCTCCCGCACACTATACGGCGGCGATAGCAGTTGTCTCACGTGAAGGGGAGAACTGTGTTCATGGATGGATGCACGGGGATGTGATTACTGAACTCCGGGGCGAGAACGGTTTTGGATACGATCCGATCTTCATTCCGAGCGGATACGATCAAACACTTGGAGAATTACCGAACGATGTGAAAAAAGGGCTTTCGCACCGCTCCAAAGGGTTGGAACTGGCGAAGATTTTGATTGATCAGATTAAGTTTTTGCGGACGAGATGATTATTTGATATTCGTCATTCCGTACTTGATACGGAATCCAGTTTGGAAAATAAAGTATGAAAAGATTTTAGTTTATAGGACGAAAATCTATTTTAATTCCATCGTGTACATTATCCCAATAAAAAATTTCACGTGTCTGATTATGCTCAATAAGCATATGATGATTGTTAAGCCATGTGATTTTATCAATACCTGCGTAGTCTACAGCATATATATCTGAAGATTGTGTTGTATCTGTTAATTTGTCATTAGGATTGGCTAATGCGATTCGTGTTGTGTATCCTGTAGTAGCACCGCATGAATAAAGATAAACAATAGCTTTTTTTGTTTTATCAGGCGAATATACATCGTATTCATCAGAACTACCGCAAAGACTAAGTGAACTTTCATTACCACGAGGATAAAAATTTTGATCCATCCATAAATGGGTTAATAGCGTTGATATGATTAAGATATTTAAAGTGATAATTTTCCAAGTAGTGAGCGTTGCATTTAAAACTTTTGTTAAACGATAAGCTATGTAGATACTTAGTACCAGTAGTAATGGTGATGCAAAAAAGAGTATAAAGCTGATGTAATCAGGCAAAAAATGGTTGATTTGCAAGCTGAGAATACAGATAGCAATAAAGACAATGATTGCTGTTATAAAACTCAGTAGTTTTTTGAACCAACTGTTTGTCATAATGTCACGCCGGAAGTGCGCTGACAAAATAAAAGAATATTAACCCGACGACAATGCGGTAAATCGCAAACGGGGTAAAAGTGTGGCGGCTGACAAAGGTGACGAACAGTTTGACCGTTGCGAGGGCAAATACAAATGCCGTTATAAACGCTACCGAGAGCATAAAATAATCATCCACCACCATCTCGTTACGGTGTTTGAGTAGATCGTAGGCGGTTGCGATAATCATCGTCGGAATCGCGAGGAGAAACGAAAACTCCGCCGCACTTTTACGGCTAAGTCCCATAATCAATCCGCCGATGAGGGTAGCACCTGAACGGCTCGTTCCGGGGATCATCGAGAGGCTTTGAAACACCCCGATGGTAAAGGCCTCTTTGAAACTCAGCTCAGAGATATCTTTTCCCGCATCGATGGGTTTGTCACGACGGAGATACTCAAACAGTAGAAAAACGATTCCCCCTGCGATCAACATAATACTCACTGTTTCCACGCCGAAGAGGGCTTTGATCTGTTTGTAAAACAAAAATCCCAAAATACCTGCCGGTAAAAAAGCGACACCGATTTTAAGCCACAACATTTTGTCCTGCATTAGCCGCTTGGCATAGAGGAATAAGACGGCGAGGATACTTCCGAGTTGGATGGAGACTTCGAACGCTTTGTGGGCGTTGGTTTGCTCCAATCCTAACAGTTGCGAAGCGAGGATAAGATGACCCGTCGAGGAGATGGGGAGAAATTCGGTGACTCCCTCCAATGCTCCGAGGATCAATGCGTCAAATAAGGTCATAATTGAGCTCTTTTTTTGGTGCAATTGTACCATAGCCTCACCCCTTAAACCTCCCCTAACCTCACATAGGATAAAATGCGCGGATTTATGACACTTTCCCTCAAGGAATTTTTGAATGTTACTTTTTACCCCCGGACCAACCCCAGTACCTGAATCGGTACGTGTCGCTATGGCAGGTGAAACACTTCACCACCGTACCCCTGAGTTCGAAGCGATTTTTGAGCGAACCCGCACATTGTTATTTGAACTCCTCGGGATGGATGAGGTACTGATGCTTGCTTCATCGGGTACGGGAGCTATGGAGGGGGCAGTGATCAATCTCGCTCACTCCAAACTCCTCTCGATCAATTCGGGAAAATTCGGTGAGCGTTTCGGCAAGATTGCGCAAGCTCACGGGATTGCTAATGTCGAGATCAAACACGAATGGGATACTCCTGCTACGGTCGAGGAAGTACAAGCGGCATTGAACGCAAACTCTGATATCGATGCGATTGCGATTCAAATCTGCGAAAGTGCGGGTGGATTACGTCACAGTGTCGAAGCGATTGCGAGAGCGGTTAAAGCACATAACCCAGCCATTATGGTGATTGCCGACGGTATCACGGCGGTGGGCGTTGAGAAAATTGACGTGAGCAATATCGACTGCCTGATTTCTGGAAGCCAAAAAGCATTAATGCTCCCTCCGGGGCTTGCGATTATGGGTCTCTCTAATGCAGCGATTGAAAAAATCGGAAGCGGAAAAGGGTATTATTTCAACCTTGCCACTGAGATCAAAAATCAGCGCAAAAATACGACGGCATGGACGGCGGCAACGACGATTACGATCGGTTTGGAAGCAGTTCTAAACCGTATCAAAGCCGAAGGCGGTTTGGACAAACTCTACGCTGATACGGCGCGCCGTGCGCAAGCAACCCGCGAAGCGATGAAAGCAATCGGTTTGAGTATCTATCCGATCAATCCGGCCGATTCGATGACGACGGTAGGGGACGTCGAAGCGAAAAAAATCCGCTCAACTCTCAAAGAGTTCGATATAAACGTCGCCGGCGGACAAGACCATATCAAAGATTCGATTTTCCGTATTAATCATATGGGTCTTATCGCTCCGTATGAAGCGTGTTGGGCAGCCAATGCGGTTGAATTGGCTCTCGATAAAATGGGACGCCGCGCGTATGACGGAACCGCAAACCGCGTGTTTAACACCGTCTATTTTGGATTGTAGTATTATGGTATTTGAACACGAAATCCCTGAGGGTTCAAAGCTTTACTTTGCCGGAGCGGCGAAGACGAAGCGCGAAATCGAAACCAAAGCGAGCACATTGCTGAGCGATGCCGGATTTGAAGAGATACTCACTCCGCTTTTTTCGTATCATCAGCATATGAGCGTCTGTGACCAGCGTGAGCTTATCCGTGTGAACGACAGCGAAAATCATCCGATCAGCCTCCGCGCCGATTCGACGATTGATGTGGTGCGGATTGTGAACAAACGTCTCGGCGGCAACACGGAACACAAAAAATGGTTCTACATTCAGCCTGTTTATCGCTATCCTGCCCATGAGCAGTATCAAATCGGGGTAGAAATCATCGATGAGCCTAATCTCTCATCCGCGCTCACTCAAGCGACCCGAATTTTAGATGTGTTGAAGATTGCGCCGTTATTGCAAATATCAAATATCAACATTCCCCGTATCCTCTCCGAGATGCTTGGGCTGAGTTTGGATGATTTTCGTCATGTCAATATTGAGAAGTTTTTGTCTTTGAAAATTGATTGGGTAACACGATTAGTTTACATGCAGCACTCTCATGAGATTGATGAAGTGGCCGTGATCGTCCCCGAATCGATTCGATCTGAGTTGATCAAAATTAAAGAGCTTTGCGAAGCTCTCGAATACCCTAATGTGGTCATAGCTCCCCTTTATTACGCTAAAATGCTCTATTATGATGAGCTTTTTTTCCGCGTAATCGAGGGGAATGAAGTCTATGCCATGGGCGGGCGCTATAAAAACGATGAAACCGTTTCAGTCGGATTCGCCATTTACACCGATGCGTTGATCGACGCATTACACAATAACTAAAGTAGGATTATTTATGAAAGCAGATTTGATTGTCGGTATCCAGTGGGGTGACGAAGGAAAAGGAAAAATCGTTGATTTGCTAGCGCAAAAATACGATGTTGTTGCCCGTTATCAAGGGGGACACAATGCAGGTCATACGATTGTTGTTGATGGAAAAACCCACGCTCTTCATTTGATTCCCTCAGGTATTTTGAATCCGAAAGCGATCAATATCATCGGTAACGGTGTCGTTGTCTCTCCTGAAGCACTCATCAAAGAGATGAAACAGTTTGATAACCTTTTGGGACGATTGTTTGTCTCCGAATCGGCACACATGATTTTAACATTCCATACCCTTATCGATCAAGCCAAAGAGAAGCTTCGCGGTGAAAAAGCGATCGGTACGACGGGTCGCGGTATCGGGCCTGCGTACAGCGAAAAAATCGCCCGCGCCGGATTTCGTTTGGGTGAGCTCCGTGACGTGAGCGCATTAACGAATCGCGTCATGGAATATTTCGAGCAAAACAAAGCGATTTTCCAAGCGTTAGAGATCTCATTGCCGACCAAAGAAGAATTAACCGCAGAGTTGACAACCTTTGCAGAAGCGTTGATACCGTTCTTGGCCAATACGACGCAGATGGCATGGAAACTCATGGATGAGGATAAAAAAATCCTCCTCGAAGGGGCACAGGGGACGATGCTCGATATCGACCATGGTACCTATCCGTACGTTACCAGCTCATCGACTATTTCAGCGGGTGCGTGTACGGGATTAGGCGTTAATCCTAAAGATATCGGTAAAGTGACGGGGATCGTCAAAGCCTACTGTACCCGTGTCGGAAACGGCCCTTTCCCGAGTGAAGATCACGGTGAGATCGGTGAGCGTTTGCGTAAGCAAGGGCATGAGTTTGGAACCACTACGGGTCGTCCGCGCCGTTGCGGCTGGTTTGACGCGGTAGCGTGCCGCTACGCCAGCCGTTTGAACGGATGTGATGATCTCTCTATCATGAAACTCGACGTTTTGGACGGTTTCGATGAAATCCAAGTATGTGTCGCGTATGAAGTGAACGGTGAAGTGATCGATTATCTGCCGCTTGATTTGGATAATGTGAAGCCGGTCTACAAAACGTTTGCCGGATGGGACAAAACCGAGGGAGTCCGCCGTTTTGAAGATCTTCCCGCTACGGCTCAAGAGTATCTCCGTGCAATTGAAGAGTTGACACAGACTAAAATCGGTATGATTTCTACATCACCGGATCGAAACGACACGATCACATTATAATCTACGTCAAGGGGCGCTTATGAGTAAATCGCGTTACGAGCCTTTAGTCAAACTCAAAAAAAAGGGTTTGGACACTGCCGAACGCGCCCTCATAGGTGCCAACAATGAACTCACTTCCGCTTCAGAGAAACTGAGCCGCTCGTACGAAGAGCTCTCCCATATGACACTGCCGACGCAAGGGAGTGTGGGTGAATTTACTCAGGCAACCGCTATGATACACGCACAACATCTCACCATTGACGAGTGTAAAAATCGAGTCCACCTAGCACAGCAAAAACAGCATCAAATGAGGGAGCGTTTTAAAGCAGCGATGATGGATTTCGAGAAATTCAAATACTTGGAAGTGCAAGAGATGAACGCTCGACTCAAGCACCTTAAAGGGCAAGAGGCTAAAATGCTCGATGAGATCGGTACGATGACCTATAAAAGAGAGACATTATGAAAATTATTTGGAGTTTGGTTCTGATCAGCGGATTGTACGGTGCACCCGCTTCAAAATCGTATGAGTGTACTAAAATTTTTGAAGATCGAAAAAATGAGTTGCTGCTGGAACTGGAGAGGATTGACGAGCAAAAACAATCCCTTGATTCGCTCAAGAGGGCAACGGAAGATCTTTTACGGAAAAAAGAAGCATTGGTGAAGGGAAAAGACACCAAAGTCGATCAAAAATTGAATGAGATTAGAGCCAAAGAAGCATCGGTTAAAAAAATATTGGAAGAAAACAAAAAAATATTAGATCAAATCAAACAGCTCAAATCGGATAAAGTATCCCAAACATTTTCGAAAATGAAGCCCTCCGCATCGGCACAAATCCTCTCCCAAATGCCTTCCTCTGATGCCGCAGATATCATGAGTACCCTCAACTCGAAAGTGGTTGGGCAGATATTGGCAAAGATGGATCCGAAAAAAGGGTCGGAAATTACCGATCAATTACGAAAAATTCCGGAACCGCCTAAATAACTCTCCGTTTCCTCTAAGCGATTTGAGAGGTATTTTAGGCTAAAATGCAGAAAATTTCACTCAGGGCTGGCAATGAAGGTTTCACTGACACACGTACCCCATATCGCGACACGAATCGCCGTCGATCTTAGCCGCAGCGGATTGGTCACTATGACCAAAGGGCTTGAGAGTACCGCCAAAGAGGCTGAGGGCATCTTGAGCGCCAATATTAAAAAAGAGATTGCGCTTGAAGAGAAAGTCAAAGAGATCGTCAATGCGAATGAAGAGCAGATCGATTTTTATCTCGCCGATGAGCGACAACTCTTTTTCATGATCAAAAAGAAATTGGCACCGGAATATGGCGTTGTTTTGTCGTATGAAGATCGCTATTCGGACATCGCGCACCAGATTCTTGATGTATTGTATGAAGAAGATTTAATCAATTACGATGTGAGTGAAAACCGTGTTAAAAACATCATTTATGATGCGATTACCGGCTCTATCGCCGATTCAAGCGAAATTGAATCTGCCGTATACCAAAAATTGAAAAGTTATAAACGTAATTTGATTCCGGGTACCGATGAATATGAGATTATGTATGAAAAACTTTATAAAGACGAGTTGGTTCGAAGGGGGATGGCATAATGTTACGTGACGCTTGGATATATCTTGAAAACGGCACGTATTTGAGTGCTAAAAGTTTTGGTGCCGATACGACAGCGGTGGGTGAAATTGTTTTCAATACCTCTATGAGCGGCTATCAGGAGATTATCACCGATCCATCCTATGCAGGACAGTTTGTTACATTTACAATGCCGGAGATCGGTAATGTCGGAGTGAATGAAGAAGATATGGAGAGCACAAAAGCTCACTGTAAAGGGATCATTGTTCGTCAATACCAAAGCAACTACTCTTCATTCCGTGCTGAAGAAGCATTGCACACCTTTTTGGAAAAACACGGGATTATCGGAATCTGCGATATTGATACCCGCTACATTACTAAAATGCTCCGCACCGAGGGGGCGATGATGATGATCGCTTCGACAAAGGTTTCGGATAAAGAAGAACTCAAAAAAATGTTAGAGAATTCTCCTCGTATCGAAGAGATTAACTATATCGAAGAGGTGAGTACAAAAACTTCCTACACCCACCGCAACGGCATTTATGACCCGTTCAATTTTCGCTATAACGATGCTCCGTCTGCGAAAGCGAAGATCGCTGCAATTGATTTCGGTGTCAAACGCAATATTCTCAATGAACTCACTGAAGCGGGATTGGAAGTAGAAGTCCTTCCGAATAGCTTTAGTGCCGATGAGCTGATAGCGCGCTATGACGCGAAAGAGATTGACGGTGTATTTTTATCAAACGGTCCGGGAGATCCCTTGGTATTGAAGCGGGAACAAGAAGAGATCAAAAAACTGATTGCACGTAAAATTCCGTTATTCGGAATCTGTTTAGGGCATCAGCTTCTCAGTATCGCGCACGGATACGATACCCATAAGCTTAAATTCGGCCACCACGGCGGAAATCATCCGGTTAAAAACGTAAAAACGGGGATGGTTGAGATTACGGCACAAAACCATAACTACAACGTACCTGAATCGGTTCGTGATATTGCGGAAGTGACCCACATCAACCTTTTTGACAACACGATCGAAGGGCTTCGTTACAACAGCGGTCACGTCTTTTCGGTACAACATCACCCCGAATCAAGTCCGGGACCTAAAGAGAGTCGATACATTTTCAGCGAATTTCTTCAACTTCTTCAGCGTTAACCTAAAAAGGTGAGGAGAGATCCTCCCTTTCATTCCATAATAAATCTGCAACATGTTACTTTTCTACCCCTATTTCTGTAATTAAACTTAAATTTATCGTTAAGTATGAATAGTGTGAAAAATATTTAATAATTTAAGATTCCTTAAATAGTGTCATTGCTATCATTAGAGTGTCTAATAGCCTACTTTTGTTACAAAAGTGTTAAGGGCACCTTTTATTTCATACGATATGATGTGGAATAAGAGGTGCCCTAATAGGCTCTTATGCTTTGAATCTTTAAGGAGGTCGTAAATGGAGAATCGTCCATTGGAGTATGATTACACGGTTGCGAAGTGGTTTATGCTTACAACTGTTGTTCTCGGTATTGTCGGGATGCTTGTCGGCGTTATTTTGGCGTGGCAAATGGCGTTTCCAGCTGTGAATTTGATGGCGGGAGAGGGATTGGCAGAGTACACCAACTTTAGTCGTCTTCGTCCGTTACATACTGACTCGGTAATCTTTGGTTTTACCCTTAGCGGTATCTGGGCTACTTGGTATTATGTAGGTCAACGTGTTTTGAAAGTCTCTATGGCGGAATCAAAATTCTTGATGTTCCTTGCTAAATTGCACTTTTTTATCTATCTTTTGGTAGTAGTTGCAGTAGTCGGTTCATTGTTACTCGGTATCTCTACCGGTAAAGAATATGCAGATTTCGAATGGCCTATTGATATCGCGGTAGTCGTAGTATGGGTTATTTGGGGTATGTCAATTTTCGGTTTGATCGGTATTCGCCGTGAAAAATCATTGTATATCTCTATTTGGTATTACATTGCTACATTCCTTGGAATCGCTATGTTGTATCTTTTCAACAATATGGAAATCCCAACGTATTTTGCTTCAGGCGGAATCGGTGCATGGTATCACTCTGTTTCAATGTACTCAGGTACAAATGATGCGTTGGTACAATGGTGGTATGGTCATAATGCGGTTGCGTTCGGATTTACCGTACCTATCGTAGCGATGATCTATTACTTCCTTCCAAAAGAATCAGGTCAAGCGGTTTATTCGTATAAATTGTCTCTTCTTGCGTTCTGGGGATTGATGTTTGTTTACCTTTGGGCAGGCGGACACCACTTGATCTACTCTACAGTACCGGATTGGATGCAAACCATGGGTTCTGTATTCTCGGTTGTATTGATTCTCCCATCATGGGGTTCTGCGATCAATATGCTCCTTACGATGAAGGGTGAATGGCAACAAGTTGCTAGCAGTCCATTGATCAAATTCATGATCTTGGCTTCTACATTCTATATGTTCTCTACTCTTGAGGGTCCGATTCAAGCGATCAAATCAGTTAATGCTTTGGCTCACTTTACGGACTGGATCGTTGGTCACGTTCATGACGGTGTTCTTGGTTGGGTTGCATTCATGATTATGGCTGCACTTTTCCATATGGCTCCACGTGTATTCAAACGTGAGATTTATTCTAAATCGTTGATGAATACACAATTCTGGATTCAAACTCTCGGTGTTGTTTTGTATTTCACATCTATGTGGATTGCAGGTATTACACAAGGTATGATGTGGCGTGCGCACGATGAATTCGGTAACCTTGCTTACTCATTCATCGATACGGTAACCGTATTGCATCCGTATTACACTATTCGTGCTGTTGGTGGTACATTGTACCTCGTAGGTATGTTCTTGTTCGCGTACAATATGTACAAAACAATGACAAGCTCTCGCCGTGTTGAAGAGAGTGAACTTCAAAACGCATCGCCTATGGGCGCATAATAAGGAGGGGAAAAAATGTTTCACTGGTTAGAAAAACACCCGTTCTTTTTCGCGGTAGCGATTTTCGTTACCATCGCGTTTGCGGGGCTTATTGAAATTTTGCCAAACTTTGCGCAAGCATCTCAACCGGTTGTAGGGACTAAACCTTACACTACGTTGGAGCTTGCAGGTCGACATGTTTATATTAAAAACAACTGTATGGGATGTCACTCTCAACTCATTCGTCCGTTTAAATCTGAAACTGACCGTTACGGTCACTACAGCTTGAGCGGTGAATACGCGTATGACCGCCCATTCCTTTGGGGTTCAAAACGTACCGGTCCGGATTTGATGCGTGTAGGTAACTACCGTACAACGGATTGGCACGAAAATCACATGAAAGATCCTGCAGCAGTAGTTCCGGGTTCAATCATGCCGGCATATCGCTGGATGTTCAAAAATGCAGCGGATATCGATACTGCGTATGCTGAACAAATTACCGTAAATAAAGTGTTTAAAACACCTTATAACACTGAAATTCCAATGGCAGACGGCACAAAAGCAACTGTACCATTGGCAGCGACAGTAGATGAAGCAAAAGCAGCAGCTCTCGAAGAGGCAAAAGTGATTGCAGCAGATATGAAAGATCAAGATGTTAAAGATGCGGTAGCAGCGGGTCAAATCCCTGAAATCGTAGCAATCATTGCTTATCTTAACAGTTTGAAATAAGGGAGAAAGCGTGGATCTCGGTACACTTCAAGCGTATGCTTACTTTTTCTTCGTTGCGTTTTTAGTGGTGGTACTGTACTCGTACATTTATCACCTCTACAGCTCGCAATGGAAAGGGAAGCGCGATTATGAAAAGTACGGAAATATCGCGCTCCACGACGATGTTACCGATCAACCGATCGAAACAATCTCGAAAAACGATGATAAAAAAGTAGGAGGCATAAATGAATAAGACAGTACTTGCTGCTATCATAGTTGTAATTGCAATGCTTGGCTTTACCTATGTCGCTGTCGGAATGGCCGGCGGTATGGGTGGAGAAGGTGACTGGGTTAACAAACTCGCCGTATTGGGTGCAGTTGTTCTCGTTATCGTTACATCTTTTGTAGTTACCAAATATGTTCGACAAATGCAAAATGATCGCGCTGGCGGTAAATTGGCAGATGAAAACTGGGATGGAATCGGAGAATATAAAAACGAACTTCCTTTTGGATGGGCGGTTATTTTTCTTGGTCTTGTAATTTGGGCAGTTTGGTATTTCCTTGCGGGATATCCTGTCAATGCATATTCACAAATCGGTGAATATAACGAAGAAGTAGCGGCTCATGACGCGAAATTCGAAGCAGAACATGCAAATATGGATGATGAAACCCTAAAAGAGATGGGTGGATCAATCTTTATCGTTCAATGTGCACCGTGTCACGGTCTACAAGCAGACGGTATCGACGGTAAAGCGGCGAATTTGAATGTACGTTTGGAAGAAAAAACAGTTAAACACGTTATTAACAATGGTCAAGGTATGCTAGGATTCCCGGCTCCGATGCCAGATCGTAACGGTTTGATGAATGTTAATACCAATGCATTGATTACCGATGCTGAGATTGATGCAGTTGCTAAATATGTAGCTGGCGGAATGAAAGGCACTGAAGGTGCTGACGTATTTGCCGGTACTTGTGCTGCGTGTCACGGAGCTGATGGAAAAGGTATGGAGATGGTTGCGCCTAGTATTGCGGAATTCAATCCAACACTTGTTGCAGACGTTCTTAAACACGGTAAAAAAGGTGCTATCGGTGCAATGCCTGCATTCAACAACTTGACAGAAGCTCAAGTTAAAGCGCTTGGTGCTTATGTCACCGATCTTAGTAAGTAAGGAGAGCCGAATGGAAAATCGTAGTATTTTTGCATTAGACGGTATCACCGGTATGTTGATCGCGACTGTATTGCTTCTCTCTATTCTCGCCGGTTTAACCGTGTGGGGATTGGGTGTTCAACAAGGCAGTGCAGCGAACTATTACCAAGTTGAAAATGAAAAAGACATCAAGATGTTCAGCACAGAAAATGCTACACATCGTGTTGATGTAAAATAAGGGGTTTAGTATGGCAAGTATCATGGATAAACTCATCACAATCGCATTAGTGGTTTCTGCAGCGGTAACGTTGTGGGCGGTGATAACACCAAATCACCTTTACGTCGGTTAAGGGTAGCTTTTGTTACTCTCACGAGGGCTAGCGGCCCTCACCCTCACCATTTTATTCTCACTTTCTCTTCATGCTGAATATTTATATAAAGATGATGTTGTCAAAAATCCTCAGTTTTCTGAGCAAATTAATGCCATCGGTGCGGAACTCAAAGCTAAAACGGGCGTGTCGCTCTATTTGGTTATGGTACGTGATACGGAAGAAAATCAGAGCATTGCCGATTTCGAAAAACAACTCTCAACAGAGCTCAAAGAGCCTGCGGTAATTATGACGTTTATCGAACTCAAGCAAAAAGTTGATATTTTGGCGCGTCCCGTCTCTTTATACGAATATTTTAACAAATCTCAGGTATTAAGTCCGAATGCAACCTTTATGGGCTCAGTAGTGAGTGCCGTGATGTTTGCACGCAGTTTTGATGAAGCTTCAGAATTGATTGGCAATCGCGGCGGGACTATCTTGCCGATTTTGGCAGAACGTGCCAAGGGGGCTGAAATTGTCTCTAAATACTCCGTCGCGATGTTCAACGGCTACAGCGATGTTGCCGAGCAGATTGCTGCTAAACATAACGTTACCTTAAGTTCATCTGCGGGTAGCGGAAGTAAAAACTTCATTGATATTTTACGAGTAATCTTTTACGGTATCATTCTTTTTGCTATTTTTAAATATCTACGTGGGAAATTCTTACGTAAAAAAGAGGAAACCGAGAATGTTTAAAAACCCCGGAACGAAGTGGCCGATTATCATTGGACTCTCTATTGTCGGTGTTATCGGTGCATGTGTGTGGACGATAAAGGTTGCACTCAATAATCCGGTCGAATTGTCCAATTACGGGATGCAGGGTTATCATGACTATGATGCCAATGCAAACGAAATTATCAACGCGAAGATTGCGTTTGATCAAAACTATACGATTGCCTTTTTAACACCTCAAATTAGTGAAAAAGGCTCAATCCTTGAGTACCAAGTGAGTGATAAATCAGGCAATGCCGTTAATGATGCAAAGGTTGAAATTATCCTCACACGTCCGGATATTAAAGAGTTCGATATGAATCTCAGCAATCCAAGTGTGGTAGAGGGGAAATATACTTTTGCTCCTATCGATCTTCCTAAAGCGGGTCGATGGGACATCATGGCAAAAGTCTCTGTGGGAACCATGCAACGGTACTATAACCTCAAAGCGGATACCCGCAACCCGATCATTTCTGAGTTTTAATCTTCATAATCGTATCTTCTCCCCTTTAGGGGAAATTCACTACAATAGCCTTTATTTAAAATTACCTGTTTATTCCCGAATCTCCAAGTGGGCAGTAGGTAGAAAATCGAGGAAAAACTCTGTATGACTAGAGAATGTATTGTATATCCGACCGCACGGTGTGTTCGTGAAGCGGTTGCAGAGTGCAGTGAGGGATTTCTCCCCCATACCATGACGATGGGAGAGTTTCTCGCGCGTGCCTATGTCTCGGTAGGAAAAATCGTTCCGGATGAGGATTTACGCCTGTTGGCCATGCATGAAGCATCCGATTTTTCCGCTTTTAGCGCATTGAATATCGAGCGTAATTTTTTCACATTTATCCAAAATTCAGAATATCTGTTCCGTTTTTTCGAAGAGCTCTCTTCTGAATGTGTCTCAGTAGAGACCCTTCAGTCCGTCGATGTCTACGGTGAATATGAAGAGCATATCACAATTTTGAAACGGCTCCGTGAGCGTTACGGCGAGATATGCGCTCGTGAGGGGTGGGCAGATAGGATATTCAACTCCGAGCACACAACTATACAGCACGATTTTTTACGCAATTTTGATTCAATCACGATTGTGGTTGAGGGGTATTTGAGCCGTTATGAGATCGCCTTGTTGAGAGAGTGTGCAAACCATATAGAACTGATTTTCCTTTATAACACAACGGCGTATAACCGCAAAATGACGGCACGCTTCGAGGAGATAGGATTTGAACTGAGTGAGGGACGAGAGTATCGGTTGTCTCTGAGTGAACTTCGTATTATTGCTGAAATGCCGCTTCCTAGCAATCGCTCGCTCACGTGTGAAGTGTTTCATACACGCCTCGCTCAGATAGGATTTATCAAAGCCTCTGTTGAAACATTTGTGGAGGAGGGGATAGCACCGGAAAAAATTGCGGTAGTACTCCCTGATGAAGATACCGCGCAGATGTTAAAGGAGTTTGATACCGAAGGGAATTTCAACTTTGCGATGGGGGAGCCGTTTAGCAATAGCGTCCTCTATAAAGAGTTGGAGAGCATTACCCTGTATCTGGATGAAGCGAGTGTGTTAAACCGTGAACGGATTCGCAATATCAAAACAACGACTCTTGATTGGTTTAAATCTCATTACAACCAAAAATTTCAGTTTGTACAACTCGAGGAGATGATTCAACTCTTAGAGGGTGCGGAGGAGGGCTCGGTGGAAGTCGTTCGTGATGAACTGCATCGGTTCAGCCACCTTTCTCATGCGCTGGAGCAGATGGATTTTCGAGCGGTGTTTCGGATTTTTATGAATCGCTTGCGTCAGCAGAGTATCGATGACGTGCGCGGAGGGAAAATTACCGTCATGGGGCTGTTAGAGACACGTGGCGTTGCGTTTGACGGTGTGGTAATCGTCGATTTTAACGAAGGATACGTTCCCCACAAGAGTGAAAAGGATCTCTTTCTGAACACCAAAACACGAGAATATGCGGGGCTTCCGAGTGCGCATGACCGTGAATCGCTCCAAAAGCATTACTACTCGATCCTTTTTAACCGTGCCTCAAAAGTGGTGATCGGATGTGTTCAAAATGCCGAGTCGGTGCCGTCACGCTTTTTACTCCAACTGGGGATCAAGAGTATCCCTGCCCGTTACCGTTTTGAGGAGGTTTTATTTCCCCCTGCGAGGTTTAACGAGCGGACTGTCGATGCGATAGAGAGTGAGTACGATTTTACGGTTCAGCCCCTCTCCGCAAGCGGGATTAAAACATTTTTAACCTGTAAAAGGGCGTTTTACTATCGCTATATTGCCCATCTTCGTGATCACGAACTGCCGCGCGATCTCTCACAGGAACGTGATATCGGGAATGCGCTGCACAGCGCACTGGAGCAACTTTTCACCCAAAGAGACCGCTATACTTCGGCGGCGCAGATCAAAGAGGCGCTTCGTGCGCAATGGGAAGTGGAGAAAGCGGATGATCCATTGGAGCGCTATATGAAGCGGCTATGGATCGATAAGCTAGATCCTTTTTACCGCAGTGAGGCAGAGCGTTTTAGCACGGGTTCACATGTCCTCTATAACGAGAAGGATAGCAGTGTGAAGATCGAGGGAATTACCCTGATGGGGAGAATCGATCGGATTGATGAAAACAACGCTCTCTTGGAAGTGATCGACTATAAAAGCGGTAAATATCCCGATACGACCAAAGAGCCCAAAGAGGAGGATGTTGATTATCAGCTGAGTGTTTATGCCCTTCTTGCGGGAGAACTGGGAAAGGTTGGACGATGCGGCTATTATGATCTAGGAAAAGGGGAACTCAAATTTGAGCAGTTCTTGGAGGAAAAAATTGCCAAACTGCGAGAGATATTAGCCTTTATGGCCTCCGAGAAAGTATGGAATTGGGAGATGTGTGAGGATCTGAGCCGATGCCGCCACTGCCCTTATACCTATCTCTGTCATCGGGAGGTAATGCGTGGAATTTGAACCCTTTTTGGCCTATGAGGCGAGTGCGGGGAGCGGTAAGACCTTTAACCTCGTTGTCCGTTATTTGAGCCTCCTTTTTATGGGTGAGAACCCATCTTCCATTGTTGCCCTTACGTTTACCAATAAAGCGGCAAATGAGATGTTGGAGCGGATCCTCCTCACCCTCGAAGAGTTGCCTACGCGGAGCGAGCTTTCTCATATAGCGCGTCTCAGCGGGATCGATGAAGCGACGATACTGCAAGAGCGTCCCAAAATTCTTGCGCGATTTCTCCGCTCTGATATTCAAATCTCTACGATTGATAAATTCTTCGGTCGAATTTTACGGAAATTTGCCCTTAATGCGGGGCTGATGCCCACCTTTAAAACAGTTCAGAATCATCATGAGAGCGCACTTTTGGAGCGATTTTTAAACGAGGTGGAGGTATCTCGCTCTTCCGAGGCATTGGTACACCTCTCTTTATTGAGCGACAAGCGGCTCAGTGATTTGTTTACCCTCCTCTCTACCCTCTACTCCAAATACAAAGAGTTAAATTTGGAAGCGTATGAGGGGACTGAAGCTCCGGAAGAGTCGATGGTGTATGCCTTTGAGTTGGCAGGGGAACTCTCACGGTTGGTGTTATCCAAACCCCTGAGCGAGCGTGCCCAAAAAACGATGCAGATTGAGAGTTTTGAAGATCTCTTAGGAAAGACGTGGCTTATGAAGCCGAGTTTGGAGTATTGGGATTTTAAAAAAATCTATGAGCCACGTATGGATGAACTGCTCCGAGAGATTCAAACTGCGGTAGCTTCTCAGATGCGTCGTCGTGAAGTGCTCTATTTTAAAGAGTTGTTGAGTATTTTGAAACTCTACATCAAGAGCCGTCACTCTATGGCGTTGCAGAGCAATGAACTGAGCTTTGACGATATCACCCTCAATGTACATACGCTGCTGCGGGAAAAACTGGAGAGCGAGTTTCTCTATTTTCGCCTAGATTCACGTCTCAAACACCTTCTTCTCGATGAATTTCAAGACACCAGTGTCATCCAGTTTGATATTCTTCGCCCGCTGATTGAAGAGATCCGCTCCGGTATCGGGGTGAATGAGGGGGGGAGCTTCTTTTTCGTCGGAGATGTAAAACAATCGATTTACCGTTTTCGCGGAGGGGTGAGCGCGCTGTTTCACCAAGTTGCCGAATTGTTCGATGTACGATTGGAACCGCTTAAGGTGAACTATCGCTCCCGCAGTGAGATCGTCGATTTTGTCAACCGTTCTTTTGAGGGAAAAATCAAGGGGTATATTCCTCAACAAAGTCCGCAAAGTTTGCGCGGAGGATATGTCGAGGTGGTAAGCAGCGATGATCTCCTCGAAACCCTCAGTGCGCATATTGCATTATTGATCACTAAAGGGGTCGCTCCCGAAGAGATCGCTGTTTTGACAGCGACCAACAAAGACGGCAGTGCGGTGGAAGAGGCATTGAGTGCTAGGGGATATGATGTGGTGACCGAGACGACCGCGCGTCTTATAGCACAGCGGAGTGTCCGCGCTATTATCGAGTATCTTCGCTTTTGCTATTTCGGTGAGTCGATCTACCGCGCTAATTGTGCGGCACTGCTCGGAGTTCAGAGTGAGCAGATCGAGCGAATGGGTATGGATGAGGTATCGACCGCTGCTATCGCCTTTGTTCGAAGATTTCGTATTGCGGATAAAAGTGCTCTGATGTTTATCGAAGTGCTGCGGGGATATCGTGATATCGAAGAGGTCGTTTTTGAGATTGACCGATTGGAAAGCACCTCTCCTCAGAGTGATCTTAAAGGGATTCGGATTATGACGGTACACAAGTCCAAAGGGCTGGAGTTTGAGCACGTTGTTGTCCTCGATCGACTCGGAACGGCGAGAAGCCATAACGATGCTATCGTCTATGAGTATGAGGGGGCGCAGCTTCGGGGGATCCATTATCGTATCAAAGGGCGTGAAGCACTTGATCCTGACTACGCTAAGGCATTGGAGGCGGAGAAGAGAGCTTCGGATGAAGATCAGCTTAACGCGCTGTATGTGGCATTGACCCGTGCCGTGGAATCACTGATGGTGATAACCAAAATGAAAAGCTCATGGTTTGATCCGTTGGAATTGACTGCATCGGTGCGGGGAGAGTTAGAGGTACAAACACAAAAAACCTCCCCTGCGGAACCGATAAAAGCAGCCCCTTTTAAAGGGTTAGTGTTCGGTACACAAGAAGCGACTCTCCGGGCTCATAAAGAGGCAACACACGATTATGCGGCGGTTCAATTTGGACTGGCACTTCACTATACGCTAGAGATGATGGGAGATTTTACCTCTGCATCCCTCACTATCGCACTTGAGTCAACCCGCAACCGTTATGGTGCAGTGCTCGCTCTCGGTGCGATGGAAGAGATTGAAAAGAGAGTAGGGTTTTTGATCGGCGATGAAACGTTTCACCGCTTAATAGAGGGGAATGTGCGTAAAGAGCAGATGATACGCCATAAGGGGAATCTCGGGGTCATTGATCTTCTGGTAGAGGGTGAAAAAGGGTGGGTCATCATCGATTACAAAAGCGGACGCGAAGAGGAACAGAAACATCGCGAACAGGTCACCCGTTATTGCGAAGCGATACGCCTATCCACAGGTGGCGAAACCGAGGGATATTTGTGTTATCTCTTGGATGATCGGTGTGAATGGATTAAGTGCTTATAAAAAACTTAATTTAAGCAGATTATAAGTTTAAGCTGGTACAATTGCGCCACTATTTATAGAGACTTTAGAAGGAGACTCAAGATGAAATTTACTAAAATTGCTTCACCTGAGCAAATCGACCGTAAATGGGTTTTGATCGATGCAGAAGGGAAAACATTCGGTCGTTTGATGACTGATGTTGCTGCCCGTCTTCGCGGAAAAGACAAACCTTACTTTACACCAAATGTTGACTGTGGTGACTTTGTTATTATTATCAATGCATCTAAAATCGTAATTAACGGTGGCGGAAAATTGGCTACAAAAGAATATCACACGCACAGCGGTTACTTCGGTAGCGTTAAAAGTGTAAAAATGACAGAGCTTTTGGCGACTAACCCAGAAAAACTCTTTAAACTCGCAGCTCGCGGTATGCTTCCTAAAACAAAATTAGGTCGTGCGATGTTGAAAAAACTAAAAATCTATGCAGGTGCTGAACACCCTCACTCTGCACAGATCGCTAAGTAAGGATAAACGATGGCAAAAACGTATGCAACCGGCAGAAGAAAATCTTCGATCGCTAAAGTATGGCTTGCTCCGGGTACAGGTAAAATCACTGTAAACGGTCTTTCCCTCGACGCATGGCTCGGTGGTCTTGAAGCAAAAAAATTGCGTGTTACTCAACCGCTTTCTTTGACTAAACAAGATACATCAGTAGACATCACTGCTTCAACTATGGGTGGTGGTTTTTCAGGACAATCTGATGCACTTCGTCACGGTATCTCTCGTGCACTTTGCACATTTGATCCGTCTTTCCGTGCTATCTTGAAACCGTTTGGTATGCTTACACGTGACTCACGTATCGTTGAGCGTAAGAAACCGGGTAAACGCAAAGCGCGTCGTTCTCCTCAATTCTCAAAACGTTAATCGTTCTCTTTTCCCTCTTTGGGAAAAGATTTTCTTCTCTTCTTTTTGTATAAACTCTACAGCTTTTTTATTTCTGAATCAAAAAATTGTTCAAGCGTTTTTTTATCTTCATTCGTTAAAACAGCATTCTCATGCATCAAAAGATAGTCGCTTTTTGGCATCATCTCATTTCTAATCAGTTTTTTTGCACGCTCTAATCGCTCTAACTTTACGTTAGTATCTATGGCTTCCCAATGTGAAAAATTAAGTGCCGCTCGTCCCTCTTCTATATTGGCGGACATCACCCAAGAGAGTGGAGCAACATTGTGGTACCACGGGTATACTGTTTCACTTGAATGGCAGTCGTAGCATGAGGTTTTGAGTATACTCATCGTCTTTGCATCCGTATGTAACGCAGCAGCGTCATCCACCTTCGGATTATGAAAATCGGGTCTGATGAACTGCAGTAGTATCGCGCTCCCCAATCCCCAATAGAGTAGTTTCTTCATCGGTAAAGCTTTTTATTGTACATATCATCCATGACCGTTACAAACGCCAACGCGTCACGTTCGAGCTCTTTGTCATGAGCTACCGGGAGTAGGCGATCCTTCTCATAGATAAACGTTTCGGCCCCTTTGTTGGGTTGAATGATCGCGACTTTATTATGGTGGCGAAGGGCAAAACTATCATTGAACAGCATCAGGGCTACCTCTTGCTTTTTATCACCGTAAATGGAGTGACCTAAAATAGGATAGGTGAGATTGACACCGATAAGATCCAACGCGGTGGCTAAGACATCGGGCTGGGTGGAGAGGGTCTCATATTTTTGAGGTTTTATCCCCTCGCTGATGATAAGGGCGGGAATATGAAACATAGTGACGGGGACAAGATCATCCCCGTAGACGCGGATATTATGATCGGCAACGACGACAAAAACGGTATCTTTATAATACGACTCTTTTTTGGCAAGTTCAAAAAGACGTCCGATGGCAAAGTCTGCGTATTTAACCGCATTTTCGACCCCCTGTTTCGGTTTTCCGGAGATAAAATCTATTTTTCCCTCGGGCAGTTCAAACGGAGAGTGGTTGGAGGATGAGAACATCACGCTGACAAATTTTTCTCCTTTGAGGGCGTGTGCTTTAAATTTTTCGTTCGCTTTGAGGACCAAATCTTCATCACTGACCCCCCATGTACTGACGAAACCAGGGTTTTCATAATCTTTTTGTTCGATCACTTCATCAAAGCCGTTCCCCATATACCAGCTGCGCATATTGTCAAATCGCCCCTCGCCGCCGTAAATAAAGCTCGATTTGTAGCCAAGCGGTTTGAGAAGAGACGCGACGGTGAAAAAATCGCTTTGGGATTTATTACGCTTTACGACCCCCTCACCCGGAAGCGGCAAATATCCCGAACTCATCCCCGCCAACCCTTGGATACTGCGCGTCCCGTTGCTAAAGAGGTTGGTAAAAGCGATCCCCTCATGGGAAAGCTTTTCGAGGTTCGGGGTGATAGTAGCGTCCCCTCCGCTAAATCCTACGAATTGGCTCCCCATCGATTCTTGGATAAATATGACGAGGTTTTTAGGTTTTTGAGAGGGAAAATGGGTCGGTTCAAGGCGGCTAAAGGGGCGTTCACCGCTCCCAATTAGATGGAGCTTTGCCCCTACCCGTGCATACGCTTCGCTAAGCCCTATTTTCCCGTACGGCTTCACCAAATTTTCTTCTCTGGTATAGCTCTTGTAGGCGTATCCGATGGAGTAGAGGGAGTTTTTGGCAATTTCGTTTGCCATACGGTTAGTGCTGTAGAGGGCATCGGAGATGTTGGCTGGGCGATGACCGAATGAGGAGCGGATTCCGATGAAAAGAACGGCAACTACAATCGGAAACAAAAGGAGCCGTTTCCATAGAGGTGTTTGGATCGCTTCAACCAAACGCAGCGGTGAAAAACGGAGATACCCCCACGCCATTACAATGAGCATCCCGAGTGCAACAGCCAATTGCAACGGATACTCTTTGAGGATCATCGAGGTGACCTCTTGGGGGTATTTGAGATACTCAATAAAAAGGTAGTTCGGGCGGACATCGTATTGAGCGACAAACGGGAAGGTCGCATTTTCGATATACAAAGCGATAAGTAGAAAAATAAGGACGTAACCGTTCAGAAAGCGTCCTACATATTTCGCGAGAACCTGAGGGGTAATGGAGAGCAAAAGAGCCGGAATGATAAGAATGATCGAAGCGGCCATTGTATCGAGTTTTAACCCGTACAGAAACGATAACAGCGATTCACTAAAGCTGATATCCTCTAAACGATCGAAGTAGAGGCCATACAGTCCCAGCCGTCCGAGAAAAAAGAGTGCGATAAACAGGAGATAAATTTTGAGGAGTTCACGAAGCATACAGTCAGGTTCCTAATAATTAATGATACGCAATTATAGGGTATAAATAGATAACTCTCGAGTAATGCTATAATCTCACCTAAAAAATGAGCACGGATTGAAACTTTTACTACTTCTTTTACAGAGTGTTTGGCTCATCGCATCGACACTTCATCTAAGTGCCTCCTCTAACCCTGCACGTCTTAACCCTCTGATTGCCACCGATTCGGCAAGTTCGTCTATCGCCGGATTTGTTTTTAATTCTCTTGTCAAATACGACGAGAGTGGTCACAAAATCATCGGGGATTTGGCCGAGTCCTACCGTTTTATCACTCCGAAAGAGATCGAGTTCAAGCTTCGTCGCGGGGTAAAATGGCATGACGGTAAGCCATTTACCTCTAGGGATGTCTTGTTCACCTATAATCTGATTAAATCGCCGACGACCATAACCCCCTACGCTTCCGATTTCAGGGTTATTAAAGCGGTCAAAGTCATTGATGAGTATACCCTTCGCGTCGTGTATGAAACCCCCTATTTTAAAGCGTTGGAAATATGGATGATGGGGATTGTCCCAAGTCATATTCTCAAAAATGAAAAAGATATAATGGGTTCACGATTCAATACCGCGCCTATCGGAACAGGGCCGTATATCCTGAAAAAGCTGGAGTTTTCCAAACAGATTGTTTTGGAAGCCAACCCGAATTATTTCGAGCATCCTCCGAAGATTCAGAAAATTGTCTTTCATGTCATCAGCGACCCGATGACCCGATTTCTGATGCTGAAATCGGGTCAAATCGATGTAAGTTCACTGGAGCCGATGCAGTATGAACGGCAGTTGGACAGATCGTTTCATCAAAAATTTGCAACGTTGGAACTCCCCTCCCATAGTTATACCTATCTGGGATTTAACCTCAGGCTGAAAAAGTTTCAAGATTCCAGAGTCCGAGAAGCTCTCTCCTTGGCGATTGATCGTGAGGCTTTGATCGACGTATTGTTTTTAAAGCATGGCAAGGTTTGTACCGGCCCTTTTTTGCCGGGAAGCAAAGGATTTAATGAAAGTGTCAAAGCTCCCAAGCGTGATTTGCTAAAAGCAAAAGCGCTCCTCAAAGCCGCAGGGTACGATGCCGCTCATCCGCTGGAATTTGAGATTGCCACGTCAAACTCGAATGCGATCCGTCCGTATGCCGCCGAGATTTTGCAGCAGCAGCTTCATGGTATCGGGGTAAAAGTGACACTTCGGGTGATGGAGTGGCAGGCGTTTTTGAATACGGTGGTAGCCCCTAGAGAATTTGATGCGGTGTTGTTGGGGTGGTCCCTGTCGCTGACCCCCGATCCGTATGCTCTCTGGCACTCTGAGAGCGATGTTCCCGGAGGGTTTAATCTTGTGGGGTACCATTCGGCGCGTACCGACACTCTGATAGAACAGATGGAAAATTCGACCGATCCGGAGAGGATTGCCTCCTTGCAGCGGCAAATTTTTGCTCAAATTGCAGGGGATAACCCGTATCTCTTTTTGGTGATCCCTAATGAGATCAATGTCTATAGCCGATCGATCAAAGGGATAAAACCGAGTATTAACGGCATTTGGGAAAATTATATCGATTGGGAAAAAAAATGAAAAAAGTGATTTTATTTGATTTAGACGGGACGCTGATCGATTCGACCGAAGCGATTTTGGAGAGTTTTCACCACTCCCTGCGAACCCATGGGTCTGAAAGCGGCATCAGCGATGCGATGATCACCTCGCAGATAGGGCATACTTTGGAGACGATGTTTGAGGGTGTCGGAGTTGAATCCGAAGCGATTGATGCGCACGTGGCGACCTATAAACTCTATTATCGGGAAATTTCACGGCAAAAGACCATGTTATTGCCGGGAGCATTGGAAGCAGTGCATGAAGCCTCCTTGTTTGCCCGTTTAGGAATTGTGACGACAAAAACAGGGCTTTATTCGCGTGAACTGATGGAGTATTTTGAGATGATGCACTATTTCGAGGTTTTGGTAGGACGTGAGCATGTTGACAATCCAAAGCCTCATCCCGAACCAATTTTTAAAGCACTTGAGCAGATGGGAAATCCTATACAGAGTGTGTGGATGATCGGAGATACCCGACTTGACATAGAAGCTTCCAATCGTGCCGGAATAAAATGTGTCGCTGTTACGAGCGGATACGATAATGCAGAACAATTGCTAACATTAACAGATATTATAAAACCCAATGCTCTTGAAGCGGTAAAATATATCGCGCAGAGGGGATGAAAGTAACATTTTATCTTTGGTTTTGCAGCTCACAACGACTGAAAAGCTACATTTAAGAGCAACTTTCATAGAATACACGTATTGATAAAATTCAACTTAAACTTAAGTCAGAGGGAGAATTCATGCTAGAGATTCGATGGCATAGTCGAGCCGGACAAGGTGCCGTAACCGGTGCAAAAGGTCTAGCCGATGTTGTATCTACCACCGGTAAGCATGTACAGGCATTTGCGTTTTACGGATCAGCAAAACGTGGAGCTGCAATGACAGCGTACAATCGTGTCGATGACAAAGTCATTTTAAATCACGAAAAATTTATGAGTCCTGACTATGTTTTGGTTATCGACCCTGCATTGGTATACGTTGCAGACATTACGGCAAATGAAAAAGAGAATACAACTTACATTATTACAACACATATGAGTACGGAGGAGTTGGTTGCATCTCAACCGAAGCTTGCCGGTAAAAAAGTGTATACCGTTGACTGTATCAAAATCTCTCAGGAGACGATCGGAAAGGCGATACCTAATACCCCTATGTTGGGTGCGTTGATGAAAATATCGGGAATGTATGACATGGATTTTTTCAAAGAGAATATGATTCGTGTACTTAAAAAATTGCCACAAAAAATTATCGATGCCAACATGATCGCGATTCAACGCGCGTATGATGAAGTGAAATAAGGAGCACATGATGGAAAAAAAAGGATGGGATGAGTTCGAAATCGGTGCCATGCTCCGAACGTTTGACGGAGCCGTAACGGATATCGCAACAACACTTCCCGAAAACCGCCCCTACTCACAATCAAGCTCATTTACGGCGAGCGTAGCGGATTGGCGTATTGAAAAACCTTTGTTCAACAAAGATTATTGTATCGATTGTCAGTTTTGCTGGGTATATTGCCCTGATATGTCGATCATTTCACGTGATAAAAAAATGGTCGGTATCGATTTTGACCACTGTAAAGGGTGCGGGATCTGCGTTCAGGTTTGTCCTACAAACCCGAAATCTCTTTTGATGTTCTCAGAACAAAAAGATGAAGAAGCGGCACTTGCCGAATGGCCTAAAAAAGAGAAAAAAGACCAATCAGAAGAACCAAAGGAAGACTAATGGCTGATACTATGGAACTACGCGATATCGAGGTTTGGGACGGTAATATGGCAGCGAGCCATGCGCTTCGCCAAGTGCAAGTGGATGTTGTTGCTGCATACCCGATTACTCCATCAACCCCTATCGTAGAAAATTATGCCGGATTTACGGCAAACGGCTATGTAGACGGCGAATTTGTTATGACCGAATCTGAGCATGGTGCAATGTCATGTTGTATCGGTGCGGCAGCTGCGGGGGGACGTGTCGCAACGGCTACCAGCTCGCAAGGGTTTGCTTTGATGGTAGAGACGTTGTATTCTGCATCTGGAATGCGTTTGCCGATCGTTTTGAATGTTGTAAACCGTGCTATCGGTGCGCCGCTTAACGTTAACGGTGACCACTCTGATATGTATATGGGACGCGACAGCGGCTGGATTCAACTCGATTCGTATTGCCCGCAAGAGGCGTACGATTTGAACTTCATCGCTTTCAAAGTATCTGAAGATCATGATGTTCGTTTGCCGGCAATGGTTCACCAAGACGGATTTATGACCTCTCATACAGCGCAAGGGGTTCATACTCTGAGCGATGAGGCAGCATTCAATTTTGTTGGTGAGTATAAACCGATGAATGACATGCTTGATTTGGATCATCCGGTAACCCATGGGGTTCAAACGGAAGAAGATTGGCATTTCGAGCACAAAGCACGTCAACAACATGCCCTGATGACAGTGGTTATCCCTAAAATTGAAGCGGCGTTTGCCGAATTTGAAAAATTGAGTGGACGAAAATACAACCTTGTTGAAACTTACAATATGGACGATGCTGAAGTAGCGGTTGTATGTATGGGAACATCGGTAGAAACGGCGCGTGAAGTAGCCGCAGAGATGCGTGCTCAGCATGGAATCAAAGCGGGTGTCGTCGGTATCCGCGTTTTCCGTCCGTGGCCGCTAGAGCAAATCGCAGCCGTATTGAAAGATGTTAAAGCGATCGCGGCATTGGATCGTTCAAGCCCGCATGGTACTGTTGGAGCCTTATTCAATGAGATTTCAGGGTCATTGTTCAACACCGATACGAAAACAGTTCTTACGAACTATATCTACGGATTGGGCGGACGTGATTTGACCAAAGCACACTTAGTGAGTATCTTCACGGATCTCAAAGCAAATGCGGATGCTGGTAAAGTAACCACTCCATTGCAACAATACATCGGTCTTCGCGGACCGAAACTCTCTTTTTTCTAAGGAGCCCCAATGTCAGAAATGAAAAAAATTAAAAACCTCAAAGACTTCTCCACTTCGGCGGATCGCTTTGAAGGGGCTAACCTTCTTTGCCCGGGTTGTGCTCACTCGATTATCGTTCGTGAAGTACTCAATGCTACTAATGACGATTTGATTCTTGCAGCATCAACAGGATGTTTGGAAGTATGTACGGCAGTTTATCCGTATACCTCTTGGGATGCATCATGGATTCACATCGGATTTGAAAACGGCTCATCTGCGGTAGCGGGTGCGGAAGCGATGTATAAAGCGCTTAAAACCAAAGGGCGTTTGAAACAACCGGATCGTGTCCCTAAATTTGTTGCATTCGGCGGTGACGGTGCGACGTACGATATCGGATTCCAATGGATTTCAGGATGTTTTGAACGCGGACACAACATGATGTACGTTTGTTTGGACAATGAAGTGTATGCAAATACAGGTGGACAGCGCTCAAGTTCGACTCCGATCGGTGCATCGGCAACGACGACTCCTGCAGGACGTGTTAGCTACGGTGAAAAACGTAACAAAAAAGATATGATGGCCATTATGGCGGCACACGGTGCCCCTTACGTAGCTCAAGTTGCTCCGAACAAATGGAAAGACATGGTGGCTAAAATCCAAAAAGGGTTTGCAGCTGAGGGTCCCGTTTATATCAATGCGATGTCAGCGTGTACGACGGAGTGGAAATTTGCTCCGGAAGATACCATCTCTATCTCTGATTTGGCAACCGATTCATTGGTTTTCCCATTGTATGAGATTATTAATGGAACACAGCTAAACATCACGTACCGTCCGAAAAATATTATTCCGGTACGTGATTATCTTGGTGCACAAGGGCGTTTTAAACACCTTTTCACCAAACAATACGAATACCTTATCGATGAGTGGCAAACACGTGTCGATGCAAAATGGGATTATCTCCAACGTCGCGAAGAGGCAGGCGTCTAACGACACCTGCTCTTCCTCTTTTTCCTCCGTATACTTTTAAATAATCTTTTTTATATTATTGGAACTCTCTTTGCTTCTTTTACCAAAATAACTATTTTGGATTGAATCATGTATCGTATGACCTATAACCATTTAAATAACTCTGGGTGCTCTGCACGGGGCATCGCAAAGCGCGAAAGTAAAGAAGAGTTGCTTAAACTTGCCGAAGAACTCAAAGAATCGATTTGTAACGTTGATATCCGTCCTATAGAGGGAACTATAGAAAAGCGCCTCCCAATGGAGCTCTTTTTGAATATGAAAGAGTTACGGTGAGCCGTTACTTTCTCGTACTCGATGCGGGAACGGGAAGTATCCGCGCCATTATTTTCGATACCCTCGGAAACCAAATTGCCATAGCACAGTACGAGTGGGAGCATATTGCCGAGTCAGGTATTGTGGGATCGATGGGATTTGATTTTGTACGTGGATGGGAACTTGCTAAGCGGTGTATCCGAGAATCTATCACTGCTTCAGGGATCAGCCCTGCCGAGATCGCGGCGGTTTCTGCCTCGAGTATGCGCGAGGGGATTGTCGTTTATGATGGCGATAACCGTGAGATATGGGGAGTAGCGAATGTCGATGGTCGCTCAGGTGCGGAAGTTGCGTATCTCAAAAAAGAATATCCAGCATTAGAAAGAGAGAGCTATGCTATCAGCGGGCAAACCTTTGCCCTCTCTGCCGCACCGAGACTGCTGTGGCTGAAAAACAATCGTCCCTCAGTGTATGAGAAAGCCCGCTATTTTACGATGATCAGTGATTGGATACTTTTCAAGCTTAGCGGGGAGCTAGCGTCTGAGCCTTCCAATGCGGGAACAGCGGGAGCTTTTAGCCTGAAAAATCGTACTTGGGATAAAGCTGAGTTCGAGAGATGCGGGCTGAAAGATCTATTTGTCCCGATACGCGAGAGCGGAGAGGTGTTAGGTCATATCAGTGCAGAGGCCTCTGCCCAAACCGGACTAAGCCGTGATACCCTCGTGGTGATGGGAGGCGGGGACGTTCAGATAGGCACAGCAGGATTAGGAGCGTCGAAGCTCGGTGATGCGGTGGTGCTTGGAGGGAGCTTTTGGCAGCAGGTGGTCAATATCCCTAGCGATGCGACACTCTCCAATGAGATGCTGTTACGGGTCAATCCCCACGTCGTTCGCGGTATGTCTCAAGCAGAGGGGATCACCTTTTTTACGGGACTGGTGATGCGCTGGTTTCGCAACAGCTTTGGATGCGGAAAAAGTTATGCGGAACTTGAGGAGATGGCTAAAAAAGTTCCTCTCGGCTCCTACGGTATTACCCCGATCTTTAGTGATCGGATGAACTACGGCGAGTGGATACATGCGTCTCCTTCGTTTATCGGATTGGGGTTGGATGAGTCCAAATACAACGTCGCATCGATGTTTCGCGCATTGGAAGAGAATGCGTGTATCGTCAGCGCGATCAATCTAGAGAACATTAAAGCTTTCAGCGGCGTACATCCAAACTCTATCACCTTTGCGAGTGGGGCATCCAACGGAGCTTTGTGGTCGCAGATATTGGCTGATGTGACAGGTTTGGAAGTACGTGTACCGGTAGTCAAAGAGGCAACGGCATTGGGTGTGGCGATGGCGTGCGGTATCGGTGCTGGGGTCTATAAAAGCTTTGAAGAGGCGGGGAAAGAGATCGTCAAAATCGAGCGGACGTATGAACCGAACGCGGTCAATCACGAACAATACGGCGAGATCAAAGAGAGATGGCTTAAAGTGTACGCTAAACAAATGGAGCTAGTTCGTGAAGGGATTACGGAGCCGATGTGGAAGGCTCCGGGAATTTAGAACCCATATGCCTTTTCATCGAGTAAATCGAGTTCTTCGGTGTATTTATCATCCACAAACGGCTCATAGTGCGATTTGTAGTAGGCATAATGTTCCGTATGTTTATGCCCCTCTAACGACGCATCATCTGCCCACGACTCAACGGCGAAGAATTTACGTGGATTATCACGAGATTGAAAGATATAGTAATAGAGGCATCCCGGCTCTTTAAGTGAGGGAGCTACCATATCCTCTAATAATTTTTTCACCGTTGCGATATGTTCCTCTTTGGCGATAAAGGTCACTTTTTTCGTAATTTTCATTTTTTTCCTTATTTTTTTAGTTTTGCTTGCTCTAATTCCCAGTATTCCATTTCGAACATCTGAGCGAGTGTGAGTGAACCCCATCCTCCGAGCTGTTCGGCAGAGAGGAGCGCGGTGATGGTGTGTTTGACGATATCACCGATAATACGGGACTCTTTTTCATCTTTCCCTAGCACGACGATACCCACCCCTTTGATCACCGCATAGCGAGGGGCGAGATCGAGACAGATGTGTTCCGAGGAGGCATTAGCGTCGAAATAGCTTTTGTACTCCTGCGCAAATTGCTCAATCCCCTTAGCGATATCACCGTCGATGATTGCTGGGAACGGTTTGATCCGGATAACGTGTTCGGGTGTCAATCCCCCTTTTTTGACAAGGGTTTCGAGATTAGGGAGGATACTGAAAAGCTGGGCGCGGGGTGAATCGATGAGAAGGGGAAACAACTCACATCCGCGAAGTTTTGCCGCTTCGATTCCGACCGCTTGCGCAATACTCGGGTCGCCTTTTCCTTCACAATCACCACATGCCAAGGTGACGTGTTCAGCCAGATACGCTTCGGCTACAGTGACGAGTTCAATCATCTTCTCATAGGCACGCTGTGCATCGTTATCAAACGTAAAGACGCCGTGGTGCATCAGAATCATCCCCGTGAGGGAGTTCCAATCGATATTACATGTCATCTCATAGATATACTTTGCCAGCTCAAATCCGGGCATTACATAATCGATGATGAGCATATTTTCACCGTAGAGTTCTTGAACCAGCGCTTTGCCCTCTGGGGTATTGGTGAGGGTAACGACCGCATCGGCATGGGTATGATCGACAAAATCATAAGGGATAATGGCGTGGAGGATCGCTTCGATGGAGGGATTCGGGAAACTCTGATCTGACATGGCGGCACGCTGCTCCGCAACCATTTGGGTATCGCTGAGGCTCTCTCTCGTAGCCATTTCCAGCAGTACACCCAGATCGACGGGGGAGAATCCTCCTTTCTCGATGGTATCGAGATTCCAGCCTGAGCCCTTGACGTAGAGGGTGTTATCGATTTTTACCGAGGTATTTCCGCCGCCGTGGAGTACCAGCTCCTTGCTTTGACCCAAGAGCTGAGAGGTATAGACCCTCATTCCCAGCGGGTCATTTAGAAATTGTGCGGCGGTGCAAGAGTCAAAGAGGCTTGTCATAATGTTAGATCCTTCTATTAGTGGTCAAATTATAGCGATGAGGGGATAAAATATGCTAATATTGCTCCCATTAAAGTTAGAAATTAAAGGATTTTCATGCCGTTACTCGATAGTTTTTGTGTAGACCACACCATTATGCCAGCACCTGCCGTTCGTAAAGCAAAGGGGATGAAAACTCCTAAGGGGGATGATATTACCGTTTTCGATTTACGTTTTGTTAAACCGAATGAAAAAACACTCTCTCCTGAGGGGATCCATACGTTGGAACATTTGTTTGCAGGTTTTATGCGTGATCATCTCAACTCAGGGAGCACGGAGATCATTGATATTTCTCCGATGGGATGCCGCACCGGATTTTATATGAGCGTTATCGGAACACCGAGCGAAGAGGTTGTTGCCGATGCGTGGGAAGCATCAATGAAAGATATCCTCGAAGTAAAAAGCCAAAAAGATATCCCTGAACTCAACATATACCAATGCGGAACGTATAAAATGCACTCTCTTGAAGATGCGAAAGCGATCGCAACCGAAGTGCTCCGCAAAGATATCGATATTATGGATAACGAAGCGCTAGCGCTTGACCTTGCAAAGGTAGAGCAATAATGGTACTGCTGTTGCCGATGGATGGCGATGATACCCAAGAGTCTGAACTCACGGGTGTTTTAAGCGTATCGTTTTGGGCAACGGTAGAGGTGGAAGAGGGGCGAGTTATCGAGATTAATTTTTATACGGATCGTTCTGAAATCGAGGGTTGGTTGGATGCGGTTATCGTCACCAACAACTATGAACCCGTTATGGAGTTCATCGATAATCAGATGATGGTTCTTGTTGCTCATACACAGCGCACCATCGATGATATTGTCGAAGCATACTTATTTAGAGAACTGCACGATTTATCATTATGATCACTTCGCTTCTTCATCCCTCGCCTCATACGAAAATTATGGTGGTGACAAGCCATTTGGACTCTATGACGGAGCAACTGGGTGCTTTCCTCGCTCCCTATGAGGGGTTGATTGATGTTTCACTTTTTCCGGGGGATCATCAGAATCTAACCTCTTTTCATAAAACCTTTACGATCAAAGATTATAAATCTCCCGCAGGGGGAATCCCCCGTGATTATGCCGCCGTGATTGTACAGGATGTATTGCATCTGCACGAATCTCCGCACAAATTTTTAGAGCTCCTTTACCGCACACTTTTGAATGCTTCGGAGATAATTATTCTCCAAAAAAACGGTTCTATGTCGTTTCCTGAGGTCGAATCACTCCTCGATCAGGTCGAATTTCGAGCGATCAACGCAATTACTGATTTTATAGAGGGGTATGATGTAATTGTGGCAAAAAAAATGCATATGTGGGGTAAGGGACTATGAAACAGTGGGTACAAAGCGAAGACGGCAGTTATACGGCATATTCTAGCGAGTATGATGAACATTACCACTCGACCAAAGACGGCGCCCTCAACGAATCGCTGAAAAAACATATTGAACCCGCTTTTGCGCTCCATTGCAAGAAAGACCATCTGCGCATTATCGATATCTGCTTCGGTTTGGGTTTTAATACCCTCCTGAGCCTCTACTGGCGTGATACCTATTATCCCGATACGACTCTCGAAATTTACTCCCCCGAACTCGACGGCGAACTGGTCGCTTCGCTCGTTGATTTTCCCTATCCCGAAATCTTTGAGCCGTATCGAAACATTATCACTGATATCGCAACGCTCGGCGGCTACGAGGATGAACGGACGCAGATCACTGTTGAGATTACCGATGCGCGAGTGGCAATGCGAGCGTTGGAAGGGGAGTGGGATGTCTGTTATCAGGATGCATTCAGCCCCTCGGTCAATCCGCTACTGTGGACGCAGGAGTATTTTGCCGATGTCGCGCGGCTGATGGGAGAAGAGGGGATCGTGACGACCTACTCGACTGCCCTCGCTACACGGTTGGCACTTTATGAAAACGGTTTTAACGTCTATCTAAATCAGGGTGAGGGGTATCGGAATGCGACGATTGCTTCGCGGCGCGAGCTAGTGGAGTATGAGAAAGTCGATATGGCACATAAAATCGCTTGTAACTCCGATGCTCAAAGTCTTAGAGACGAAAATCTGGCTCTTTGAGGCGATAGTGGGTAATAAGCTGTTTTAGACGATTCTCATTAAAACGCCAGAAATGTTTCGGATCAAAATCGTGATGTGAACTCATCATCTGAAACAGAGACTCTTCGTCCAGATGCTCGTGGGCATTGTTGCACTCGACCATAATTCGCTCCAACAACTCGACCGATTCGGGAGTCGTATCATCATCAGCGAGAGGCTTTTGCGGGAGAAAGAGATACACTTTATAGAGGGTTAGGACAAGCCCGCCGGCAAATGCGAGCATCATTATGAGTTCAACGGTTTTCATGGTTAGTAGAGTGAGCTGATATGGTCGATATCGTTCCAGCTCATTCCTTGGGATTTGGACGCGGTTAGGATATGGCGCATATAGCGGGCGAATACGTCGGTTTCGATGTTGACCCGTGTCCCTTTTTTATAACTGCCGAAGAGGGTTTCGCGCATTGTGATCGGGATGATGGTGAGGCGAAAAGCATCCCCCATAACCTCATTGACCGTCAGACTGATCCCGTCGATGGTGATGGAGCCTTTCGGAGGGATGAGGGGGATAAACGCTGAGTCGACATCGACGATCACATCGTAGCTGTTTCCGTTGTCGGTGATGGAGCGGATAGTGCCGATCGTGTCGATATGCCCTTGGACGATATGCCCCTCGAACCGATCCCCCATCATCATCGCGGGTTCGATGTGGACCGAACCGCTTAGTTTTTCGGTAGCAATGTGTTTTAGGGTTTCGGGAGAGAGTTCGACACTAAATCCATCCGACTCGATGCTCACGACCGAGAGGCAGGTGCCGTTGATAGCGATGGAGTCACCGAGTTTAGGTTTGTGCGCGGCTTTGAGAGATAAACGATTCCCGCCGAAGCTTTTCACGTGTGCCATCTCCCGAATCAGTCCTGTAAACATAGTGCTCCCTTGTTAAAATACAATCTTACCCTCTTCTTGCAAAGAACGGATAATAGTTTTCGCTTTTTCGTGACCGTTATAGGCCGCTTTACGGCACCATTCGAGTGCCGTTTCGTGATCGGCTTCGCATCCGAACCCCTGATCGTACATAAGACCCAGATTGTACTGAGCCTCAGCGAGATTCATCGCAGCGGCGCGGGAGAAACAGATAAAGGCTTTGGGATAGTCTTGTACCACTCCATGCCCCTCTTTATAGAGGACGCCGAGATTGTTGAACGCGTTGGCATTTCCCCTCTTAGCGGCTTCTTCGTACCAAAATGCCGCTTCGGAGAAATTTTGTGCACATCCTAAACCCCGCTCCAGTGAGAGTGCCGTTTCAAACTGTGCCTGTGGAAATTCCAATACGGCGGCGCGGAGGAGATATTCGTATGATTTGAATTGATCATGTGCAACAACGACACCGTCGGCATACATCAGAGCGAGATTGTAAAGGGCGGCAGGTTCATTTAGTTCGGCGGCTTGGAGATAGAGATGGTAAGATCGCTCCAGTGAACTCTCAACCCCAAGACCTTTTTGGTGCATGTACCCCAGAGATGAGAGGGCAGTAGGGTTGTTTTGGAGGGCGAGCGTTTCAAAAAGCTCTAGCGCTTCATCGTAGTGAGCGTTATTAAAAGCATCAAATGCACTTTGGAGCATACAGAGTCCTAATCAATTTTTGGAGGATTATAACAAAGCGCACTTAACGGCGCACTTTTCTACTCTCTCGCTGTTTTTCTTTAAGCTTGCTTACAACGTCTTTGAGTTCCTCTTTTTTTTTGAGAAGCTCATCGCGGATGAGGTATTCGTCTCCTCCATCTACTTCGGGATCGTATTCGAGAGGTTCCGGATTGTAGTTTTTGAGAAGCTCTTCTAATGTTTTGGTGTTTAAGCCATCCATTTGTGTCACCTGTCATCAAAATATTTTCTTAATTGTAGACACTTTTTCCTTTCTCTTTTTATAGGTTTCAACAAGTGGAGCTATAATTGCAGTAATAATTTACGTAAAAAGAAGTAATAATGAACTATGACGTTATCGTCGTCGGCGGAGGACACGCCGGAATTGAAGCCGCACTCGCCTCGGCACGCATGGGACAAAATACCCTGATGGTCTCTATTTTGGCGGAACAAGTGGGGGCAACCAGCTGTAATCCTGCCGTCGGCGGACTCGCAAAAGGGCATTTGGTACGAGAACTCGATGCTCTCGGCGGTGAGATGGGGTTGCTGACCGATGAAGCAGGAATCCAGTTTCGTATCCTCAATATCACCAAAGGCCCCGCTGTTCGCGGAAGCCGTGCTCAAATTGACATGGATCGCTACCGTATCATCGCCCGTAACAAAATCCTCACCACCCCTAATATGTCGTTGATTCAAGAGACGGTTACGGCTCTTATCATCGAAGAGGGCTCTGTCGTCGGAGTCCGCACCCATTTGCTTAATGAATACCGTGCGAAGAAGGTGATTTTGACGACGGGGACATTTCTCAACGGTGTGGTGCATATCGGTGAGATTACCCAAGAAGCGGGACGTTTCGGTGAATTCCCCGCAAAAGGGCTTACCGACTCACTCCGCGAAGCGGGACTCAATGTCGGACGGCTCAAAACAGGGACATGCCCCCGCATCGACAGCTCTTCGATCGATTTTAGTGTGATGGAGATTCAAGACGGGGATGAACTTCCCAATCCGTTCAGTTTCCGTACCGATCGGCACGAGTTTGCCCGTACCAAAAAACAGCTTCCGTGCTATATCGCCTACACGAACGAAGAGACTCATAGCTTGATCGAAGGGAATTTCCACCGCGCGCCATTGTTTACGGGACAGATCGAGGGGGTAGGACCGCGTTATTGCCCGAGCATCGAGGATAAAATCAACCGTTTCCGCGACAAAGAGCGTCACCATCTCTTTATCGAACCCCAAAGTGCGGAAAATACCGAGTGCTATATCAACGGGATGTCTACCTCACTCCCACCAGATGTACAGCGTTCTATGATCCAATCGGTGCATGGGATGGAGAACGCGAAAATCGTCCGTTACGGCTACGCTATCGAGTACGATTATGTCGATCCGACCGAGTTGAAACATACGCTAGAGACGAAAAAAGTTAAAAATCTCTATTGTGCGGGACAGCTCAACGGCACCACGGGATACGAAGAGGCGGCGGCGCAGGGGATGATGGCGGGGATCAATGCGGCACTCTCCCTTCAGGGGAAAGAACCCCTCATCTTGCGTCGTGATGAAGCCTACATCGGGGTTTTGATCGATGATCTGGTCACCAAAGGGACGAAAGAGCCGTACCGTATGTTCACCTCCCGCGCCGAATATCGCTTGTTGCTTCGCGAAGAGACGGCTGATTTGCGTTTGGGACGCTACGGTCACGCTCTGGGGCTCATTGATGATGCTCAAATGGAGCGGATCGAGACGAAACGGACTCAAATCGCTGAGGGGTTGAAGCTCCTCGAAGAGACGATCTACACCCCAAACAAAGAGTTTCTCGCATTTTTAGCCTCCATCGACGAGGAGCACATCACCGATAAACTCACCGCGACCCAGCTTGTCTCCCGTAAGAGTTTTGAACTGGATAAATTGGTGAAGCTGATCCCGAGTTTCGCAGAACTTGACCCGTACATCCAAGAGCAGATTTTGATCGAAGCGAAATACGCCCGTTACGTCGAGAAACAAAGTGATGATATCGAGCGGATGTCGAAGATGCTTCACATCGCTATACCTGAGAATTTTGATTTTTCATCCGTATCAGGGCTCTCCAATGAGATCGTGAGTAAACTCAACACCTTTAATCCGCCTACCTTACAAGCGGCATCGCAGATCAGCGGAATGACCCCCGCCGCGTTGGATATATTACATATTTACATTAAAATGGCAGGAAAAAAATGAGATATTTTTACTACGTCCACACGGGGCACCGTATCGGACTTGACCGTTTTCACCGTGCCGTTGCCATTATGAAGGAGCTTCAGAAGGAGATTGATATTACCCTCCTTTGTTCCGATTTTCGGATTGCTGCGGAAGCGAAAGAGTACGGTATCAAACGCTCCGTCGGTGTGGATCTTGTCCGCAATATTCCTCAAATCGCGCATCATGGTGATAAGATGATTTTTGATTCTGCCGAGATTAATCCGACGCTATTGGACGATATGACCCAATTTTTCCCCTCGTTTATCCGTATTAGTGATGACGCTAGCGATACGAAACACCCTAAAGAGTTTTTGATTTCACCGTATCTGGAAGGTGAGGGGATTTGTAACGCGGTGGTTGTGGATGAGCGCTATTATGCGCCGCAACCGAAAACAATTCCGATGGCACTCTTTTTCGGTGATGATGACTATGAGAAAGATTTAGAGAAACATCAAGAGCTTTTTAAACCCTACAATATGGAACTCTTGATGGGCTTTTACCATTTCTTAGGGTATGAAAAATCTCTAAAAGAGAGTTTTGCTCACATTCATGAGTGTGAAGCTTACGATGAGGTGATTCGACAAAGTGAGATTTTAGTCACCGCTTCGCCGATGGCGGTACTTCAAAATCTCGCAAGTGGCGGAAAACCTGTTTTCATGCAACGTCCCGATTATTCACGAGAGTTTATTCCCCTTTTTACGGCACTAAATATCCCTATTGTAGAAGGTTATAACCAAGAACAGCTTATGCAAGCTATAAGAATATCTTCATCAAATAGTTATCAAAAAATTAAAAATAGTAACACTGAAGTAATCGAATTCATAAGGAAAAGTTTCAATTTAGTGAATCTTAAACCTTTTTAACTTATGATAGGGAGTTAAATTTCCAACTTAAGTGAGATGACAATGATGGATGAAAGCAGAAGAGGGTTTATTGGTAAAGCCTTTGGTGCAGTCGCTGCTGTCGGGGGAATTGCCTCGCTCATCGCGATGAAGAAGACATGGGATCCACTCCCTAGCGTCATGTCAGCCGGATTTACAACGGTAGACGTGTCAGGCCTAGAAGCCAATAAATTAGAAATCGCTGTATGGCGAGGAAAACCGGTGTTTATCCTTAAATATACGGAAGATATGAAACCTACCGACGGACGCAATGTCAAGATCGGTGATCACTATTTTTCAGTTATGATCGGTCTTTGTACCCATCTAGGCTGTATTCCGGCCTATCGTGCCGATCAGCATGATTTTAAATGTGCTTGTCATGGGGGAGAATTCACCGATGCCGGTGTTCAAAAATTCGGACCTCCACCGCGTCCGCTGGATATTCCGCCGTTCAAACTTGACGGTGTAACGCTTGTTTTGGGTGAAGAAGGTCCTGAATACAAAGCTATGATAGCGAAAGCGTAAGGGGAGCGAGATGGCAGAATTTAAAAAAGCAGACTCGATGCTCGAGTGGTTTGACCAGCGTTTAGGCGTCGTCAACTTTGCAAAAGTGATGATGACAGAGTATTGGATTCCGAAAAATATCAACTTCTTGTGGGCAATGGGTGTTCTTTTAACCGTATTGTTTACGTTCTTGGTAGTATCTGGAATTTTCCTTTTGATGTATTACAAACCAGACGTTAATATGGCGTTTGACAGTGTTAACTACACGATTATGCAAGAAGTGGCGTACGGTTGGTTGTTTCGACATATCCACGCTGTAGGTGCTTCGGTTGTTTTCTTGGTAATCTATATCCACATGTTTACCGGTATCTATTACGGCTCGTATAAAAAAGGGCGTGAGATGATCTGGGTCTCAGGTATGCTCTTGTTCATGCTTTTCTCTGCAGAAGGGTTTAGCGGATACATGCTTCCATGGGGACAAATGTCATACTGGGCAGCGTACGTTATTACTGAGATTTTCGGTGGTATTCCGGTTATCGGTGATGAATTGGTTGTTTGGATTCGCGGTAACTTCTATGTTTCCGATTCAACGTTAACCCGTTTCTTTATGCTTCACGTATTGTTGATTCCGTTGGCGATTATCGGTGCGATCGTATTCCACTTTTACGCGCTCCGTTTTCCACATGTTAATAATGAAAAGGGTGAGTTTTTCGATTTCGACGAAGAAGCGGAAAAATACCTTGCAGGTAATAAAAAAGAGTCTAAAGTTGTCCCTTTCTGGCCGGTATTCTTGTCAAAAGATTTCTTTGTTCTCGGTTTCTTTATGCTGTTCTTTTTCTATTTGGTTTTCTTCCATTACAACTTTGCGATGGATCCGGTTAACTTTGATAAAGCAGACGGCCTTAAAACTCCGGCACACATCTACCCTGAGTGGTATTTCTTGTGGAGCTATGAAGTATTGCGCGGATTCTTCTTTGAGATCGCAGGTGTATCCGGTAAAGATTTAGGATTGATGGCGTTTGGTTTTGCGAATGCTATTTTCCTTGTATTGCCTTGGTTGGATCGCTCACCTATGGTGAAACCGGCTAATCAACGCCCTTATTTCAAATACTGGTTCTGGTTCTTGATGGCAGACTTAATCGTACTTACAGTGTATGGCAAGTTGCCTCCGACCGGTGCAAACGCATGGGTAGGTTTTGCTTCATCAATGACCTTTTTGACATTGTTTATAGCACTTCCGTTTATTACCAAAGCTGAAGCTAAAAAAGTGGGGGGCAAATAATGAAAGAGTTTAAAATTTTAGCAGTTATTGTCGCTCTTGTCGGCATTACCTATTATGGAATTGAACCGTATGCACATCATGTAATGCATCCGGAAGTTGCTCCGGCCGACTTTACGTTTAAAGATTTGAAAAATGTTGATATGTCAATCAAAGGGAATCCTGAAAACGGTAAAGTACTCGTAGAAGCAAACTGTGTCGCATGTCACTCGATTGAATCGGCAGGACATCCTCAAGTTATGCCTAATGCTGATGCTGCGGCAAGTTACGGCGTTGTACCGCCGGATTTGAGCAGTGCAGGTTGGATTTACGATAAAAACTATTTGGCCAACTTTATTTTTGATCCGGTCACTGCAATGCATTTGCAGCATAAATATACACCGGAAAGCGGTAAAGCGTTCCCTATGCCTGCCTATAACTGGATGACTCCTCAAGAAATTATGGATATCGTTAGTTATTTTCAAGGGCTTGCTCCAAAAGCAAAATCAGGTATTGCATCACATAAAAATACGTATGAAGTAGCATGTGGACGTTGTCACTCTATGGCGTATGCCGGTTTTGAAGCGACAACACCGAGTGAAAACATCAAAGCATACATGGGTGCAACGCCTCCAGACTTGTCTCAATACATAAAAAGTCGTGGTGAGCACTATCTTTATAGTTTCATCAATGACCCGCAAGTATTGCTTCATGGAACGTCTATGCCGCGTACGGGATTGAACCAAAAAGCGCAAGAAGAAGTAATAGCTTATATGGAATCGATTGGCGATTCCAAAAAAGCTGAGCGTGAGAACCTTGGTATATGGGTAATGTTCTATACGTTAGTATTTGCAATCTTGGCTTATTTGTGGAAACGCAAAATCTGGTCAGAAGTTCACTAAGGAGTAATGGATGAAAATGGTTAAAATTCTAGCATTATCGGCACTCCTTAGTGTCAGTGCAATGTCGGATGAAACATTGGTTCTAAATATGAGCCAAATGGAAAACGGTTTGAACAATGTTCAAAAAGGGTTTTTGTACAATGCACCTACATTGATCAAATCAGGTGTAAGTGAAATTCATAAAGCAAATGCTCTTTTTCACAATGTGGATGCGAGCAAAAAATATCTTCCAAAAGATAAACAGCATATGAGCAATATCGCTTTTAATGCAGCTAAACGTATTGACACTGCATCAGACGAATTGCTCAAAGCTTTGAACAAAAAAGAGTATTCAAAAGCAAGTCAATCGTATTCAGAAATCGTGAATGCATGTACGGCATGTCACGCAGTCGTTCGCGGCTGGTAAAAAGTAATCCCCTCTTCGGGGATTTCCCCCTTAACTCTTTCAATAAATAAAATTCACAACAACTTTTAGATACTATCGCGCATTGCTCCTGATATCAGGATTTTTTCAAGGATAGTCGTGTTAATAGATAGTTATGGCAGAACCGTTGATTATTTGCGTGTTTCGGTAACGGAACGGTGTAATTTCAGGTGCCAATACTGTATGCCCGAAAAACCGTTTTCGTGGGTACCAAAAGAGAATTTACTTAGTTTTGAAGAGCTTTTTGAGTTTATAAAAGTAGCGATAGACGAAGGGGTCAAAAAAATCCGTATTACCGGTGGCGAGCCGCTATTGCGAGAAGACCTCGATACGTTTATCAAAATGATTTACGATTATAAAAACGATATCGATTTGGCGATGACCACCAATGCCTTTTTGCTCAAAGGCACTGCTCAAAAACTTTATGATGCAGGGTTGCGTCGTCTGAATGTCTCAATCGATTCGCTTAAACCCGAGATTGCCGAAACGATTGCCAAAAAAGATGTTTTGCGTCAGGTGCTGGAGGGGGTAGAAGAGGCGTTGCGCGTCGGAGTAAAAGTCAAAGTCAACATGGTTCCGATGAGGGGGCTCAATGACAATGAAGTGCTCGATGTCTTAGAATACTGCAAAACTCGCGGTATGACGGTACGTTTTATTGAGTATATGGAAAACGTTCATGCCGAGGTCGATATCAAAGGGATGCAAAGCCATGAGCTTCTTGCCAGTATCGGTAGTCGCTACACCTATGTAGATGAAGGGTTTGACGGCCACTCCCCCTCACACTATTATAAACTTGAGGATGGGTATGAGTTCGGGATTATCGAACCGCATAAAGACGATTTTTGTACGAAATGCAACCGTATCCGCCTCACCGCAGAGGGGAACTTGATTCCGTGCTTGTATTTTGATGAAGCGATGTCGATCCGTGACGCGGTACGTCGCGGCGATATCAAAGAGGCGGCCTTAGTCCTCAAAGAGGTTATCCGTACCAAACCTGAAAAGAACCGCTGGAGTGAGGATGATGCTGAACGCTCTAGCCGTGCATTTTATGAGACGGGGGGATAAAGATGCTGTATCTGGTTGAGCATTTTTATTCGGTACAAGGTGAGGGGAAATACGTCGGAACCCCGTCGCTCTTTTTTCGCTTCGGAGGGTGCAACCTCAAATGCGAGGGATTCGGGTGCACTGAAATCACCCCTGATGGACGCGAAGTGCTCGGATGCGATACGGTCTATGCGGTGGATCGCAAAGGATTCGGCGATTTGTGGATGGAGATCGAAGAGCTTCAAAGCCTCATTTGGATTATGAACGGGTATCGGCTTCCGCACAATGTCGATATTGTCCTCACCGGAGGAGAACCGCTGATCTATGCGAATGAGCCGATTTTTGTCGAATTCATCGACTATCTGATCTCACAAGGGCACCGGGTGACGTTTGAGACCAACGCGACGATTGCCCCTGATTTTGTCCGATATCCGTTTTACCGTGAGGCGACCTATGCCCTCTCGGTGAAACTCTCCAACAGCGGCGAACCGTATGATCGTCGGGTCAAACCGGAGGTGTACGGTGCAATTATCGCCAACACCAAAGAGAGTTTTTTTAAATTCAGTGTGGATGAACCTTCGCTTGGCTCACACATGGAAGAGGAGATCGATGCAATCGTCGCTCCCCACCCTTTTACCCCTGTTTATTGTATGCCGTTAGGGGGTGATAAAGCCCATATCGAAGCGAACTGCGAAGCGGTGATCGAGTTGTGCAAACGACGCGGCTTTATTTATTCCGATCGTCTTCATATCCGTATCTGGGATCAAAATCATGGGGTATAAAATCGTATAGTCCTAAAATAGGGCTACAAGCCCATTAAATAGGCATTTTAAAGGCTTATAATTTTTTAAGAAAACTTCGAAATTGACCATTTTGAACTATTGTAATTTGGCAAAAATTTGGCAAAAAGCAAAAATAACCCCGATAATTAGAATTCAAAGATATCATAAACAATTATAATAAAGTGTTTGTTTTCAATTAAACTTTTTACTAGACAGTATCTTCTCAAAAAATAATCTGATAGTATCATCGTCATTTCAAAAGGTATTTTATGGAATTTAAAAATTGTAAAAAAGTGAGAAATTTCATAATTATCTTGGTGATAAAAATAAGTCAAAAATATTATAAAAATCGAGCAATGTATTTAGTTAATTAAGAAGAGAATCAATTAATCCAAATTCGTAGATCTGCAAACTCACCAGAAAATCGTTTAATATTAGCATGCCCAATAGCTATTCCTACACTTGTTAAAGTAAATGACTTCATGGATGAAGTTGTCCATACATCAAAGACTTGTGTCATATATGGACGAAGTAGGGTAACTTTTTGTTTAATTTCATCATCAGTCATTTTATTAGTATTGAATAACTGAATGATTTTATTTTTTATATCTTCAGACAACAAAACATTTGCGTTTAGGAATTTTTCTAGTGTTTCTTGGCTATTTGCTCTTACTTGTAATTTGGTCAAATCATTCAAACATGGAATAAAATATTGATTATATAAAGCTAAAGGTATTCCCATAGATTCTAATACAGATGCTTCAAAACCTTTCATAAATTGACCTTGATAAGTCATTCCAAAAATTTGTTCTAAATTTCTCTCACCAAAGCTCATGATTGATCCACATCTTGAAAATTCAAGATGCTGATATGCTGCATCATTAGTTGGGAGTTTTTCTTTAAATGGCATTACGAATCGATCTAAATACTCACCTAATATTTGGTGATTTCCAATAGTATGATTTTGTGTGTATCCGAATAAAAAAATAATTGCTAATGCTGCTAAATGACTTTCTGTTAATTTGGGCGCGGTATCTAATGATTCATTAAGAACAATCTGAAGGATATCTCTTTTTTCAAGTTTACTGCGATCAACAAGTAAATCAACCAATAAATCGCCTAAATCTTTATCTCCGGTACGAGCATATTCTTTTTGAACGGTTGATAGAGCAAATTGAAAATCTGGGTCTACTGCTTTATTTAAATGTTCTGGGTTTGTTTCAGAAATTTTTTTCAAAACCTGTTCTGTAATTTCTTCAACTCTTATTCCAGCTGTTTCTTTAGCTACCCCTGTCAGCTCATAAAAAGTTGCTTTTGCTACATCTAATGCAATCGATCTAGCTTCTGTGTATGTAATACCATAATGAACATCTCCTCCAGCTTGTATTGCAGTGGATGCATCTCCAAGGCTTTGTTGCTGATTCTCATTCATTCTTTTTTCTTTAAATAAATTAATTTTTGAGAGTATCGATTTCAACATTTCCACCTGCCTGAATACCTATGCTATGATCACCTACAGTTTGAGTTTGTGCAGATAGTGTTTCACCTTTTTTCTTGTTTATTATCCACTGAGTTAATAATCCAATCAAAGCAGTCCCAATTCCTATGGCAGGTTCATATCCAGGTTCAGCTATCATCCATGCAACGGAAGCTAAAAAAATTGCAAGATACAACAATCGAATAATCATAGAAAAATCCTTCCAGTGATTTCTTAATATTGTACACTTTATTATAATCATGTATATATAAATGATGTGATTGCTTTGAAAAGGTATAATTTTAAGTATTTGAATAGCCGAATAGAAGCATGAAATATCAGTTTGTCTGAACATGAAATTTTAGTCTTATCAGAAAAAGATAAATTTTTTAGATTTTAAATATTTTTATTTTGACAAAAGAAGTTTAGCTAAATCCATGCAACTGAACAATAATGTAATACTATAGATATTGCTCTAATATTTTTAATAATTTATCGTTTGTTGTTTTTACCTTTAAGATTTTTGTATTATCACTAGAGTAATTCATAATATCACGAAATGTATGGATTGAGGCATCTTCTAGTATCTTTAAGGTAGTAGGTCCTACACTGTCAAGCAATTGAATGGGACTATCAAGTTGATAAGCTCCATGAATTTTTATTAACTTATGCGCATAAATGTCTGAAGATAATGTCGCGGCTTGACCACTTTCCGCTTCTTGACAGTTCCAATCTTCTTTATCAATCCAGCCTATGCTAACCAATGTCATAGTTTGACCATAAAAATTAATAGTTATGTAGTAACCTGATTTTGCTTTACTTGGTGTATCTGATTTTTGGCAATAACTTCTATTTCCAAAAACCTTATAACCTAACTGACCTGATGATTTCATTTCTGTGCTAAAAAAAGAATTTTTTATATTTTCTAAATCTTTATCTGCTTTAAGGGATTCACCTCTCCAAACATCAGGGTAGCGTGTTGATAATTCTTGTGCAAATAATTTTTGAAAAAAATAACCTACTACTGTAGCAGGTAGTTCTACTTCTTTTAATGCAATTGTCTCTCCAACTTTTGTATTCCATAGCCTTTCCCACGCAGTAATAGAAATATTAAGAATTTCATCTGTATTTAGAGGATACATAGATACTAATGTCTTTGTAATCTCACCCCACTCAGCAATACTTTTATCTTTATAGGGTGCACTAGTTTTCATTTGAATCCTCTAATAACTGATATGGTTTGAGTTCGAGTGCAGAAGCAATAGCAACTATATTTATTAAGCTTGGATTTCTTTCACCTCTTTCGATTGCACCAATATATGTCCTGTGCAATGAACAGAGCTCTGCTAACTTTTCTTGAGATATGCTTTTTTGAAGTCTAAACCGTTTGATGTTTTGACCTAGTATTGGACGAAAATCTTTCATACCACTAAGTTTAAAGTAATGATGACTATAAATCTACAGACTATAAGTAGCATTTTTAAAAAATGTTTATGCTTTTAGTGGTAAGATTAGAAAAAAATGGAAGAGTATGACAGTTGTTTCAAAACACTTATCTACAAAAGTTGCACCTGATAGTTTATTACATACGCCTTTACATAGTGAGAATGATTTATATTTAGAAAAATTTCAAATAATTTTAGAACAAATTACAAAGTTATTGGGTGAGCCATATTATGCAAATAATGGTTTTATACTTTTCAATGCGGATAATAAAGATGTGTTAAGTAAACTAAAAGAGAGTGATTTTAAAGTTGATTTAACAATTACTTCGCCACCTTATAATATAGGAAAAGAATACGAAACCAATTTATCTATTGGAAATTATATTAATTGGTGTCAAGAATGGATTCAGAATATTTTTGACATTACAAAGAAAAACGGCGCTTTTTGGTTAAATGTAGGTTATCTTAATGTAGACGGAAAAGGAAAAGCTATTCCTATAACTTATTTATTATGGGATAAGATAAAGTTTTTTCTGGTTCAAGAAATAGTTTGGAAATATGGTGCAGGTGTAGCAGCTAAAAAATTTTTCTCACCGAGAAATGAAAAATTTTTATTTTATGTAAAAAATGAAGAGAACTATATATTTAATTTAGATGATGTTCGAGATAAAGATGTCAAATATCCTAATCAGAAAAAAAATGGAAAACTGAGATGTAATCCACTTGGAAAAAATCCAACTGATGTCTGGGATTTTCCAAAAGTAACGAGTGGTAAAAACAGAAGTTCAAAAGAAAGAACATCACATCCTGCACAATATCCATTAAGTGTGATTGATAGAATTGTAAAAGTATCTTCAATGGAACAAGATGTGGTATTGGATCCATTTTCTGGTTCTGGAACAACAGGAATTGCCGCTATTGGTAATCATAGAATATATATTGGAATTGAAATAGATAAAAATTACTGTGATTTATCAATTAATCGGTTTGAAGATTACGAAAAAGAAAAAAAATCAATGAAGCAAACTCTTTTCTAGGCATATTAATAAAAAAAGATGAATCAATGTCAAAGGAAGAAGCTATTAAACTGCTGTTTGTGAATACCAGTATTTGCGCCCAAATACTGATGTCAAAAATTTGGCAAAACAATAGAAAAACGTTATTAGAACCCCTAAAAATAGGAATTTCAAGGGTGAAGTGCCAATCAGGGATCAAAATCATGGGGTATAATGTTCTTGAGATCACATTTTGTGATTTCAAAAGGTAGAAAAATTATGATAATAAGAAAACTATTTAAATTTGAAAACGCTCATGTCGTGCGAGGGTGCTCCACTCAGCGATGTCGTGCATCGATCCACGGACATTCGTATAAAGTCGAAGTGCTCTTCGAATCAGCCTATCTTGATCACGGGCAGATGGTGTACGATTTCGGATTGATGAAGCAGGGGATCAAAGAGCTGATAGACAGTTTCGATCATGCCGTAGCCATTTGGGACGGGGACGACGCGGAGTATATTGAAGCGATGAAGGCTCACTCGAATCGTTGGGCGATCCTTCCCGTTTCCCCCTCTTGCGAGCAGTTTAGCCGTGTTATGTTCGTTATGATTGATAAACTCGTATGGTTTACCAAAATGGTCAACGGTGAAAAGATGGTACGGCTTAACAGTATCATCGTTCATGAAACTGAGACGGGATACGCGCAGTGCTTTCGAGAAGATGCCTATTCGGAACTGATGGGGCTGATTAAATTGGAAGATATCCATTTTAGCGATGAAGTACGCCAAGGGTGGAGTGACCCGCAGTTGTGGGAGAAAGTTTTAGCGGGAGAGACGTTCGTCAACCCCGTGAGTGTTTAAAGTGTTATCAGAGAAGTTTGTTTCTCTGAACTCATGCACCAGCGTGTCGGAATAATTTTCACAACAGCATCTTTTTCAAATCCCTCCACACTCGCATCCACCATCATAAACGCGTTAGCACGTGAAAGCGGCAACACCATTCCCGGACCGAATTTTTCACTCGGGGTAAAAGAGGTTCCGTCAAACCACCCCGGGATGAGGGAACGTCTCCCTTTTTTCATTGTAAACGGTTCAGAAATTTTTGTTGTGAGGGTGGAGAGATATTTATCCGCACGACCGCTCAGCGCTAAAATAGCACTTTGTCCGAATAGCTCGAAACACAAAGCTGCCGCGAGGGGATTTCCCGGAAGATTAAGGATAACAGTATTGCCGATACGCCCGAATGTCGTCGGTTTACCCGGTTTGATGTCCACCGATTCAAAACCACTCTCAAAGCCGAGGGTTTGGAAAGCCTCTTTGGTAAAATCGGCATCCCCGACACTGACACCCCCTGAGGTGATAATCAAATCCGCGTTCAAAGAGCGCTCGATATGCTCACGGATCGACTCAAGAGAATCAGATGCCGTTCCGGTAAAGATCACCTCACACCCCAGCTCTTGCGCGCGTGCGGCGAACGTAGGGGTGTTGGTATTGTAGAGCTGATTGGCTCCCAACGCTTCATAATGCATTTTGAGTTCGTTTCCTGAAGAGAAGAGGGCAACGCGGGGACGGCGGTAGACTCTGACATGGGTGATCCCCTGTGAGGCAAGGAGAGAGATATGATGGGCATACAGCATCGTCCCCTCACTCAATAACCCCATCCCAGCTTGAATATCTTCCCCTTTGAGACGAATATGTTGTGAGGGCTTTATGGTGGAGGGGAAGGTGATTTGATCTCCGTTAACGATCACCTCTTCGATGGGGACGATTGCTTCACACCCCTGTGGGATTTTGGCACCCGTCATAATACGGATGCATTGATCTTCCACCATACGGACATCATCAGGATTACCGGCAAAAATCACACACACTTGTTGGAGTGTTTTACCCGCATCTTCAACCCGTACCGCGTAACCGTCCATCGCCGAGTTATCAAAAGAGGGGAGAGAATGGGAAGCGATAATATTTTCGCAGAGGAGACGGTGAATACCGTTTTCGATCGGTACAATCTCACTTTGTGTAGGCAAGGTAAGGGTATAAACCAGATTGAGTGCCTCTTCTACGGTGATTGCCATTGCTTCTCCTTGGGTGTATCCTTCCTCAATGCATTAAATGTTCAATCATCGGAAAGTGATTTAGGGAGTGATTATAGGCAATTTAAGGTAAAATCCCCTTTATGGAAGCTATGTATACAACCGGACTTAATATCCACTACTTCGGGGTTATTGTGTTGATGGGGGTAGTTGTGTTTAACATCGTGATGTTATCCCTCTCTCATCATCTTATCCGCTATTCTAAACGGATGCGGATTGTGATGCCGATCTCAGGCTCATTGATCGCTTTGATCCTTTTTACGGGGGCAGTGATGATGGCGGCGAAACACCTTCATTTTACCTTTGCCAATATTGCGATGATTGCTATCGCCATTATCATGATCATACTTGAAGCAAAACGGTACAAAACGCTTAAACGTAAAACCGATATTACCCAAGAGGGGGCGTTTGAACTTTATAAGAAAAAAGCGTTTCGTTTCTTGGGCATTGAGATAAGTTTACTGATTGCGATCACTTTTTGGATGATTCTACAATGAAATTTTTACTGCACAATAATGTCGGTACGAATGAATTAAGTGTCAGCGGTGATGATTATAAGTACTTAATTAAAGTACGACGTCACAAAGCGGGGGATTTAATCGCTTTTCGTTCACGTGAACGTTTGGGTGAGGAGTATCGCTATCGGTTAGAGCGAACCGATGGGCGCAATGCTTATTTTTCACTGCAAAGCCATCATCAAGCGTTGTGTGAAAATGAACGCCCCCTTCATATCGGATGGTGCTTGGTGGATCCGAAAACGATAGAAAAAACCTTGCCGATGCTTACCGAACTGGGAGTTCACAAAATCACCTTTATCCATTGTCGCCGATCACAGCAAAATTTTCGTCTCGATTTTGAGCGCTTTGAGCGTATTATGGAGAGTTCGATTATGCAGTGCGGTCGAACTTCGGTGATTGAACTGTGCGAGTCCCCTAATATAAGTACCTTTTTAAAAAACAATCCCGAAGCGGTGATTTTAGACTTTGGCGGGGAAGTGTTGGGGCGTGATGAGGTGATCGATACGGTCGTGATAGGATGCGAGGGGGGATTTGATGAGTCTGAGCGCAAATTGTTTAGCGACTATCGCGTTCGTCTGTTCCCTTCGCCTATGATTTTACGCTCTGAAACGGCGGCGGTGGCGATTGTATCAAGGTTATTGTAAAATGTGAATTTTATACGCACTGCCCACATTTTAATCACAGCATCTAACATAAACATTGCATAATTAAATCCCATTTCGCTACAATATTCACAATGAAAACACACAGCTACTATCAGCACAGCTCTTTACCTCTGCGCTCTTCGAGAGAGAGAGAGAGAGAGAGAGACTACGCGGCACTTTCGCGCATCCTATAACCTTCTAACTTTTTCCCTCGTTTCGTTATTTTCACAATCACTCAGTATCACAAACACCACATCACCCCCCTGAGCTTTACTGTCACCTAACCCCTACCACTTATAAAAACCGGAGAACCCAAATATGACTAAAACACTATCCACTATAGCCGCTGTTGCCCTACTAGGCTCAACATTGCACGCAGAGGAATCAACCCTTCCAAAACCCGAACGCAACGATCTCATCTCCGTGTACGGAGTCAACGCAAAAACCGATGCAAACCACCCCAGCCACAACGGTGGCGGGCTGTTTTATAATACCGAAGCGCTCAAAGTGATGATGGAAAACACCGCAGAGTTTTTCAAAGTGGGGACGGTGATCAAATTTAACCCTTTTGACGAAAAGCTCTACTTTAAACTCGGGGGGAACTACATCAACCAACGCCTCTACGCTCCCGATAACACCTCCGCAAAGGTCAACCAATACTCAGCGGCGTTGGGTGCAGGATATATGATCGATGATGATCTCTATGTGGAACTCGGAGGCAGTACGACCAAACTAGAGGGTTCTGCTATCGGTACGGTATACGCTATCGATGATGAGAGAACTAACCGCGCCTATGCCGAAATCGCCAAACGCTTCGATACCTCCGTAGGGACACTCGATACCACATTTAATGCGGGGCGGGTATACAAAGAGTTTACCAAAGATGAGAACAGCTACGGTGCTGGGGTCGATTATTATCCCACCTCCAATGTCAAACTGGGATATTACTATACCCACACCGATAACGCGATAGCCAACACCTATTCACTCAGCTATGGCTACCTCACCGCTTCCTACAGCGAGAGCCTCTCTCAAAAAACACATTACGCCAGTCTCGGAGTACAGTTCGCATTTAGCGATATTTCTGATCTCTCCACTTACCGTATGCCGACCAACATTAAACCGCACCTCTCCGAACTGCACGCATTCGAGCAGATGACGTTCGGTGCTAATATGAATCTCCAAAGCAGCAACGGTGTTCATCGCACGACCGCACTCACCGATAACGCGACCACCGCAAGCCCACCGACACTCGATTCGGCGACGGCTACCACGATTAACACTACCGCAGGGACATTCGCCGATACCGACGGAGTCCGTAACGTCACGGTAGTCCTCTATAGTGATGCGGGACTCACCACCCTCGTTGCTTCGAACGCCAACGGGGATTTCACAGGTCTTAGTGCAGGTACGACCTATTATGCCGTTACGAGCGGTGAAGCGTTCAATGCTGAGACGCAAACATGGGAGAGCAAACGATCTTCCGCCCTCAGTATAACTCTTGCTCAGGCGAACATCAATCTAGGTGCTTATGGAAACCTGATTGCCCCAGTATCGGTAAACGGCAACTGGTACTATTTTTGGGATCTTTCAGGTGATGGCACCAGTGCCGATGCGGGAGCACTGAATGGTGGAGTGGACTACACGACTCATAATTTTCTCGACGGACTCTTCGTGTATGATATCAACGGCGTAGCCAATACGACGGTGCAAAACGTTGACGGTAACTACGGCACAACCAACGATTATCGCTATGCCACCCTCAATGGGGTTAATCTTGCTCTTCTTACCAGCGGGACAGGATTAGCCAATGAGACTAGTTCGTACTACTTGAATGACAATGGCACTTATACCGATCTCGCGGCTATTTGGGCTGCCCATAACAGTGGCAACCAAACGAGTGGAACGCCAGTGGGGTGGCAGGATAGCATTTACTGGTCTGCTACGCCTAGTACCAACGGGCACGCCGGTGTGCTTAGCTACGACGGTAGTGTCGACGGCAGCTTCCCCGACTCCGACTCCGAGTATGTTGCGGTGCAGGTAAGGTAGGGGGGAAAATGGAAAATATAGAAAAATACTGTTTATATTTTTTGTGTCAAAGTCCTGAAGCACAAGCAGTGAATGACGATTATATCCGTTACGGGTATAATCCTATAATTCTTCCTCATGATTATTTAAAAAAATATGAGAATGTAGAGGGTGCTCTTCAGGTATTGGGACATATTTTTAAAGTAGCGGAGCAAAATACAACGAATGAGACGATCGTGCTTTTAACAGAATTGGGATTTTTGAAAGGTACGATCAATCTGATCAAATCGAATAAACATCAGTACGTGAAACAGATCGCTGAAAGAACCCGTTTTACGCCAGACATGGTTAAATGGTATCTCAGTCGGTTGGTACTACGTGGACGGACTAAGGGGAAAATAGCATGAAAATGATATCACTACAAACAGACCGTAAACATCGTAGAGTTAAAAAAGCTCGATACACACCAATCGGTGATAATACGGTACTAATAACTCAAAAGGGAAGTAGATATTATGCAGGAGAAGGTGTTGTCATGAAACGTAGACGTCGTCTTGTCTCATCGAAAACCGGAATTGTCCAGTATCGGCATAGTGTTCATGGAAAAATCATTGTCTCCGTTGCGCCGATGGATTTATCTTTGGGAATGAATCATGAAAAATTTCTCAAAAAAGCGGGGATAAATGGGCAATCATTGTTTGATTATCTCTCTGTCAATGGAGCGGTTGTCAAAGAGGATTTTGTACCGTTAGAAAAATCAGTTATGACAGATAGTGCGGCGAACAAAAGTGTTTCGATAAAACTTGATCGACTGAAACGGGAATTGATACTTCAAAATCTTCAGAGCGGATACTACACCGTTTTTGGAATTGGTACACTTCAGAAAAAAGCACGCCGAAGAATGACGAGATTGGCGAATAAAGGGAAACAACGATGAATAGGTTGCGGTTCAGGTAAGGGGAGTAAATGAATCGATGTAAGAGTATGAAGATGGCTGGGTTCGTACTGGCGATATTTATGATGGATGGATGCGATGGGGGAGCTTCTGGTTCTGCTGGAACCGTTGTTCCACCACCGAGAGAAATACCGCTATCCAAACCGCCTGTAAAAATATTGCCTGCGGTTGAGCTTGGGAAATTACTGATTGGTGAAGAAACCAATATGACGGTTATCGATAATCGAATCTATTACACAACGCATGATAATCATACGATTATTTTGAATCCTCATCAATTTATGGAAGATCAAAATATATCAGAAGTGAGTGATGAAAATATTAAACGGCAAGCTGAAGAGGCATACCAAAGACTGTTGGTCACGTATAATGAGTGCCGAGAGAAAATGTTTCGAGAGTCAACCGGAGATCTTCAAGAGGAAAATCGAATATTTATCGAATGCGTAGATACAGGAGGAATCAATGAAAACACAGAAAGTTTTATCAAAATTAAAAATGACATCAATGCTATCGGTAATAATAGTGATGTTGAGCGGTTGCAGTAGTAAAAACGATTGTTTGTTAAAGTATGACATTGCTTTAAAAGAGTGTAATACGCAAACTAAGTTTATTACAGATGAGAAATTGTATCGACAACAATACGATCAATGTTTACAAAAAAGGGGTTACACGCGAGGTAATAAAGATTGTTTTTGAAAAGTGAAGTGCTTTTTGAGGGGGGGCAAGGGGCATAAACCCCTTGGCTATACTCAATGGAGCATAGGTGCAAACAAATTGGATCCCCGATCAGGTCGGGGATGACGAGAGTAGAGTTCTTTGGAGGGCAAAAAAAAAGGTCAAGGGATGATCAAGTCCCCCGACCTTAGTTCTGCCTCTCCATTGAACACAAGAAAAGTAATGTTAGCAACAAAATTATAACAACCTATTATCAACAAGTCAAGAAGTGCCAAATGTTATGGACTAATACAATATCATTGTAAAAAAAGAAATTTTTCGTTATAATTCGCCTCCAATTATCCGCCCCCGTACGGATATAAAACTATACAGACCGACGTACAACGCCGTCGATCACAAGGCAAAACTATGAAAAAAGATCTTCACCCGAACGTTGTAGAGTGTACAGCAAGCTGCGCATGTGGTAACTCATTCACAACAACCAGCATTAAAGATACAATCCGTGTTGATATCTGCAGCGCATGTCATCCGTTTTATACCGGTTCTGAGCGTCAAGTAGACACAGCAGGACGTATCGATAAATTCAAAAAACGTTACGCACTTAATTCATAATTTGTACGCCAAAGGAATTCATCCCTTTGGCTACGCTAACGCTAAGTTTCCCTCAGCGGGAAGCTCACGTGCAGTAAACCGCACTTGAAGAGGCTCCGTGTTATCTCTTGTCCCCACTCCTATCGGAAATATTTCTGATATCTCACTCCGTTCTCTTGATGTTTTATCCACTGCCGATATTATCCTGTGCGAAGATACCCGTGTTACTAAAAAACTGATCCATTTACTCAAAGAGCGCCATAATCTTACGACGACAGAGTCCCAATTTTTGAGTCTTCATTCACACAATGAGGCGGAGTTTATTTCTAAACTCACCCCTGAATTTTTTAATGCCAATGTCGTCTATGTGAGTGATGCGGGAATGCCGGGGATCAGCGATCCGGGGCAGATGCTGGTGCGTTATTGTTTGAATCAGGGGATTGCGTATGATATTTTACCGGGAGCAAATGCGGCATTGACCGCGTTTGTAGCGAGCGGATTTGTAGAGACGAAAATGCTTTTCTTCGGCTTTTTGCCCCATAAGGGAAACGACAGAGCATCGGCGCTTCAAGAAGCACTCTTTAACGGATACACAACGATACTGTATGAGTCACCGAAACGTCTTGATAAATTACTTATCGAACTCT
>Ga0209417_1000936_pt1 | contig 59001 bp, 77 predicted proteins | sample RifGroF2_FD_184002 | JGI IMG/M metagenome (GOLD analysis project Ga0209417, IMG submission 184002) | Groundwater microbial communities from Rifle, Colorado, USA - Groundwater F2 (SPAdes) (version 2) | ecosystem: Environmental > Aquatic > Deep subsurface > Groundwater | place: Rifle, Colorado... | reverse complement strand
GCTTCCTGGATCAGGTCCAGGCCCGACTCGATTGCGTTCCGTGGGTTCAGACTCTGGCGCTGGCGTCTCTGACTCCGGCAATCGATCCGATGATCGCTGCACTGGCAGGGTTCACGACGGAGCAGCTCGAGGCTGAGCTCGAGCGTCGACAACAAAATGCTTCCCATCCGGACTGCGATTGTGATGCGTGTATCCCCGGAAATTAGTAGCGCTCACAGAAATTGAGGAGAACGAAAATGGGTTGTGACATTCATGCGCATATCGAAGTAAAAGTTTCTGGGGAATGGCATCACTGGATGGCGTTAAACATTCCCCGCAACTACTCACTGTTCGCACGACTCGCTGGCGTGAGAACAGACAAACCAGGTGATCAGCAATACCCTTTACGAGGGATACCTGACAATATGTCATTACTGACCAACATGGACTATAACAGGGGGGTTGAAGACTGGCATCATCTGTCCTGGATCACAGGAAAAGAACTCTCGGACGTGCAGGATTGGTACGAACGAGAAGCGCGTATAAAGGATCCTGAAGCAGATCTCTGTTATGTGTTCAGTGTTTTTGGATATCTTTTCGGGAATGGGTACGACGTCAAGCGGTATCCTGAGGATTATCCATCTACGGTAGAGGATGTCCGCATGGTGTTCTGGTTCGACAACTGATCAGTAGGCCTCGACGTCCGTGTACCACTCCCCCCCGACCGTGCTCCCCGAGTGCCCCACCCGCTCGACGACGAAATCCCCAGACACCCACTCTGATTTTACCCGGATTCTCCGGCCGGGGTTCAGCCCGGGCTGGAGGAGCGACCTGCACTTGACGCCCCGGCGTTCGACCCCCCCCTTCTGGTCACGCTGGACCAGGCGCTCTGGTATCCCCACGAGCCCGGTGTCCTGGGAAAGCACGACCACCGCGTCTGGCGTGCCCGTGACAGGGTGTACCTGTACGGCCCCGTCCTGCACCGACCACCGGAGACCGTTCGAGCTGCACAGCTCGTCGAGGGCCTTCTGGACCGGGCCGAGCACGGCCAAACCTCGTTTCAGCGCCCCGGAGACGACCGCGATCGGACCCTTCGGCAGGCCGAGCTGTCCCACGAGCTGGTCCACCAGGTCCGAGACGGGAGTGTCCTTTTTCGTCGAGATGTTCACGACGGTGCTCCGGATCGCCAGCCCCCCGTCCGAGCAGGAGATCCGGGAGAGCACGTCCGCACCGTCGCGGGATGTTTGGACGTCGTCCACGTCGCCGACGAATACCAGCGCCTCCGTCCCGACGTACCCGGCCGAGAGCCTGACCGTCGCGCCCTCGTCAGACACCAGGCGCCTGGAGTCCTCCGAGAGGTTCCAGACGGAGATATCGCACCGGTTCGGCTCGCTTCCCGCCGTCTTCTCGGCCGAGAACGTCAGGTCGAGCTCGTTTTTCTGCCCGGAGGTCCACTGCCTCGAGCTGGTCTTCGTCGATATCTGAAGGGTGCATCGTCGGTCGAATAGCTCAGTCATGTCACAGCCCAGCCTCCGACAGCTCCCCGCTCGAGTAATACAATAAGCTATGACCGACCCCCAGACTGGTCAGTGTCACCTCGGTGTGCATCCCGGACAGGTCGACGAGCAGGAAGTCTCCCGGTGGGAGTCCTGACTCCCGACCGTGTCGCCGGAGCCTGAGCGACCCGAGCCGGAGCCCCTTCCCCCGAAGCAGGTCCGCCCCGTCCGCGTCCTGTATCCCCAGCGTCCAGCACGACGCGCGCCCGTTCCAGTCGAAAATCAGGGTATAGAGCCTCGCATCGGTGAATGTCACCCCGTCCGCGTCGTACGTGTCGCCGAGCTCTACCTGCTGCTCCCACCGGGCCAGGTCAGATCTCAGGGGGATGGAAACGGGCATAGAATACTCCTCAATTGATCAGGTCGAAAAGGATCGTGCTCGCCTTCGCCTGCGTCGCCGCAGGGACAGCCTCTGGGGCTTTTTTCCCGACGCTCTGCTTCGCCGCTCCGACCGTCGAGGTGTGCGGCAGGGGGACGGCGACCTCGAGCCCGGACGCGCGGCGGACGGGGTCCCACCGGAGGCTGAGCCTGGCGACTCCCTCCGGCGCTCCCCTGGTCCGGGACACCGCGGTCAGGATCATGTCCGGGTAGACCCGGACCCCGTCAGACAGGTCCGACTCCGTCCCTCTCCCCAGCTCCTGCAGGAGGGAGAGGTAAACGTCGTTCGACCTCCCGAGCTGGTATGCGGTCCCGTCCCCCGGGATGTCCGTGACCAGCACTTCCGCAGAGACTGGCGTCGGTGTCTGGATCAGGTGGTCGGACACCAGAGAGCCGTCTTCGAGCGGGTGCTGCGCGAGCTGCGCCGCGTCGGAGACAGTCTCCGACTGCACGACGTCGAACGTGTACCCGGCCCAGGTCAGGAGAGATTTCTGAGGCATATTCTTACCCTCCAGAGGAGGAAATACAGGCTACGAGTGATTCGAGAAATCATGACCGATCCTCCAAAATTCGATGTCGCCAGCGAGCTACCAGAGGCCTTAGAACCGATTTTTTGAAAAGATGAGCTTTGCTATTGACCATCCTTCGTTTTGCTCGCCTTGGAGCCCACAGCGATTTTGAGGGGGTCCAGATCTTGATCGACTTAGGTCAATCAGGAAGTTTGTCGATCTTTTCCAGTGAATTATTCAATCCGGTCAATTGCTTACAGTACGAGCAACTAATACGACATCGCAGAACCCAGGTTTCGCGCGACCTGTGTCGCGTGTCTGGCCATCACCTCGTCCGCCTGCCTGGCGACCTCCGCGCCGACTGCCCGGGGGTTCCCTGCCCCGTTCACCGCGACGTTCACCGAGCTGCCCCCCACAGACACGTTGCTGGTCCGCGCGCCGACGGACGACGCGGACGGGACCATGGACCCCAGAGCTCTCGCACCCGCAGCGATGCCCGCCCCTCCGGGGACCATCATCAGTGCCAGGTTCGCTGCTTTCCCGACCATGTCCACGACCGGGCCGAGCTTCTCCCGGAGTCGGTCGACCGCCCCGGAGACGGCCTCGATCATGTCGTAGAGGTCGTTGCCGATCCCTCCCCCAAACACGTACTCGAGGGAGTTTGCGATGGCGTCCCAGATCGGACCCATCTCGTGCATCTTGTCGACCATGAGCCCGAACGCTGAGTTCGCCCCTGTGACGAACCCCACCAGGTCCTCTACTATCAGAGCGATCACTGTGAGCATCGCCGCCGCGATCACGTACGGAGCGACGGCTAGAGCAGTCCCCACGATCCAGACGATCGTCGACTGGATGACTCGCTCGAGCGCGAAACGCATCGCCCACAGCGCTCGGATGGCACCGGGGAGCTGCGCCAGCGCCAACCCCGAGAGCGCGAAGCCAAGAAAAATTGCTACCGTCTTCAGCGCGGCCATGCCTCGAGCCGACTCGAGTAGCTCCGTCCGGAGTGACTTCAAGGCATCCTTCGCCGCGCGAAAACCTGACGCGAGCATCCGTGCCGCGTCGCGTATCTCCGGCCCGAACGTCTCCTTCGCCGAACGGAACGCGAGGTTCAGCTCGGTCACTAGGTCATGCAGCGCGGGTACGGTCTCCTCTCCGACCGCGATCTTGACGCCGCGCCAGAGGAGTGCCCCCTCCGCGAGCTGGTCGTTCAGGTCGGACCCTGCCTGGAGCAGCTCAGGGGAGAACGTGCCCATCGCCACCATGGACTCGAGCATATCTCGGATGCCCTTGGCGCCCCCCTGAAGTGTCGGCAAGAGCTTGTTCCCGCTCCTGCCGAGCAGGTCGTTCGCGGCGGCCACCTGTTCGGCCGGGTTCTTGATCCTGGCGAGCGCGTCGGCGACCACCCCGAGCGCCCCGTCCACGGACGTGATGCCTTCCAAGCTCTTTTTCGCGTCCGGCCCGAGCAGGTCTTTGAGCGCCCCCGTCCCGGACGCCCGGAACTCCCGGAGGTGCCCGGACAGGATCCGGAGCCCCCCGTCCAGCTCACCGACCGACCCCCCATTTTTTAAGACGGCAGCGGTCAGGGCGTCGTACACCTGAGCCGTGACACCCACCTGCGCCGCAGACTCCCCGAGAGCGTCGGCCTGGTCCGCGATCTGGAGGGTCGTCCCTATCACAGCGTCAGAGAGCTTGCGCAATGCCTGCTCGGCGTACCGTGCAAGAGTCGAAAACCCTTGCAACGCCTGGTTAAACTTCGTGACGCCGCTCTCGTTCCCCTCGAACAGGAGCTTGACGATGAGCTCACGGATGACGACGCGCTCGGCCATGGGGTGGACCTCCTGACCGCAGTGTACGCGATCGCTGAGGATTTTTCGATAGGTGAATTATTATGTTGATTTTCACTGAAAATTGCTCATAGTATACACAATGACATAACACTGGAGGAAATATATGAACGTCTTCATGCTCGCCGTTAATCACCAGGAGCGCGCCTCGTACCACCCCGACAATTTTCTCTACTGGGGCGCCAAGGAGGCGCTACAGCTCGTCGGTAACGTCTGGTGGCGCAAGGACGGGCTGGACGTCTCCCGTGAGCCCCTGCGGGGGCTGACACCCGTTGAGCGCGTCCGCCAGGGCATCCCTGCGTACCTTCCGACACACCAGAAACACCCCTGGTCTGTCTGGGCTGGGGAGTCGAGTAGAAACCTCTGGTTCCTGCTCGAGCACGCGGAGGTGCTGCTCGACGAGGATCGACACAGGTTCGGGCGGGAAACCGCGGTCTGGTCCGCGTGGGAGTGGGCACTCGAGCACGCGCCGACCCTGCCGGACGCGGGGCTGACGGAGATGCCCCGGTGCTTCGGTGGGCTGACCATCGACACGGGGGAGGGGGTCGTGGAGGACTACCGGGAGTATTTCCGGCGGGCGAAAGTCGAGCGTGCAGTGTGGACGAGGCGGGAGCGACCAGGGTGGATTAACAATGTGTGATAAAAAACATCGTGCGTGTCCAACACGTGAAAGTTTCGGTGATCTATGGATGCGAAAAGGTAGCGACCAGAGTTACTTGATAACTTATGGTACTGGGTACTGGGACCAACTAACCTACGAGCCTGTAGGTGGTGGAGAGCTGAAGTGGGTAGAGGATGACGGGGAGTGGGATAAGGTGTGTCAGATAGAGGAAATGTGATTATTTCACGCGCTCCGAAGCCAACCTCTCCAGCTCGGAGCGCACGGCCAGGACCTCGTGAGCGTCGAGCAGGTCGGTCAGGGTCCACTCGTGCCTGACCTCACGGAGCGTGCCGAGCCCCGCAAGGACGGGTCCCCAGATCCTCCAGTCGACGTTCGGGCCTAGCTCTTGGGGGTCGGGACCTTGTCGCCGCCCCGACCTGAGAGCAGGGGCCGGAGCGCGTCCCATAAAGGGCTGAGCTGGAACCTGAGCACGTGCCAGAGGACTCGAGCCGCGTCCACGAGTGCGCCAGGTCCCTGGAAAACCTCGTCGAACCGCGCACGGGTATTGATCGGCCGATCCTCGTGGTACGTGGTCTGGAGAATTGAGACCACCAGGTCGATGCCCCCGATCTTCCGCACCGTGCCGAAAACCGCCAGCAGGGAGGGGAGTGCCATGTCCACGTCCATGCCCTTCAGCTCGTCGACCGCCTCCGCGATGTCCGACAGGTCGCTCGAGACTTTCCTGTTGAGCAGCTTCCCGAGCGCGGGGGCGATGACTTCCCCGAGCATGAGGAGCACATCGAGCGACTGGCTCGAGCTGAAACTGTGGACGATGAATACCTGGTCGCCGATCGTGAACGATTCTGCGGACTTCTGCGCTTTCGGGGGCATAGGGGACTCCGGGGAAAAGGGATGCCGGGTCGGCTGCAAACATCGCAGCCACCCGGCCGGAACGTTCGAAAACAGAATAGCTCACAGTGGAAACAACGTCGAGCTGTGAATTATTTTGTTGATTTTTTCTCTTGCCTGATTATAGTAGAGACAGGGAGGGAAAACTTGGAGGTAGTATTTTATGAATGACTTGAGAGTAGAGTCTGCGGGAATTGAATATGTGGACGTCAGGATCCCGGTAGACAAGATCCTGGAAGTGATGATTCTTGAAGACAGGGAGATCCTCGCGAAGAGCATCCTGTCGAGCGACGACTCGTTCGAGCCTGTGTTCGCGAGACTCTGTGGAGATGACCTGGAGACTTGGTCATCGAATGACGCGAAGACGTTGTGGAAGTTCGTGCTTCGAGCACTCAGAGCCGTCAGTAAAAGGTGCCCAGCAGGGATGAATTCGTTGGAGAGCTCCCTCGTCGATCTCGAGGGAGGCTGCGGTATTGGTAATGGCAGAAACAGCGACGCCCTCCCTCAAGATGGTACTAAAACGGCAGCTTTGAGGCTCCTGGATACAGCTCCTACCGCCGTCAAAGAATGGCTCGTCACGGACTACAATTTGAAGCACGTCCTGGACTGCGTCGGGTATTGGGAGCGCAACAAGGAGCTGGCTCGGGTGTTCGGAGAGAAGCTCGAGCGCGTGGCTCAGGCGATCGAGGGGAAACACCCAGACCTGGTGGTTCCCACTGCGGAGTCAGAGGACGAGTGACTGATGGAAAAAATACACTTCGAAACATTCGAGAAAATGTGGCGCTGGTGGGGGGACAACGAAGTGGTCCTGCTGGGGAGGGGGCTCCAGAAGGAGTACACGAAGGACGAGCTGGTCAGGGTCACGCTGGGACCGAAAAAAGAGCTGATGTGGTTCGCACGGCTCTGTTAGGTCGAAGCTCCTGGTTGGTTCTCCACGCCCTTCTTCGCCGAAAACTTCCACACGTTCTCTCCGAGCTTCCCGCCCCCCTCCCGCTCAAACGGGGGCATATCCGTCTGAATCACTTCCTCGCTGTCGAACGTCCCACCCGTGCTCATGTCCTTCGCACTCATGCTCCCGACCACTGGCGCGCCCATCCTGGTCGCGTTCGCGAACTGGCTGAGCAGTGTGTTCGACGGAGACGCCCTTTTCAAGGTCAGCTCCACATCATACGAGTGGTCACCGGAGAGGACGAAAGCGCCCTCCCCGTCCGCTCCGAGTTCCTCGAGCGCAGCGAACGGTTTGCGCCTGGTCGCCTTGAAAAACGTACCTGCGCCAAACCCAGAGATGGGGACGCCGTTGAACGAGAGCACGAATTTACGGGGGTCGAATGCGATCATGGCGTCACACCTCCAGAATAATCGTCAAAGGATTGACCGTCCGGATACCACCCGCCAGGGGGATGGACGCAGAGAGCCCCGCGTAGAGTCTAGCCGTCTTGTCCGCAGAGCTCTGCGACGCGGCGGACCCTGCGGTCAGGATGATGCCCTCGACCGTGTCGCCTGAGGCGTCCTCCCGGGTTTCAGCGAAGTGGTTCGCGCGCACCCCGTTGATCCAGCGTTTCTTGACGAGCCCGGCGATCGCTGCGATCGTCAGGTCCGTGTACGTCCGCTTGATGTTGGACGCGGCGCCACGCACCAGGTAGCTGAGCACGTCCTCTGCCACGCGGGACGAGAACCAGTCGACCGTGAGCTGCTGGTCGATGTACCGCTGGGACGCCATCTTGCCGCCGAAATAATGTGCGCCCCCCGCGGCGGTCGTGTAGTACCCGATCTGGTCCGCGGCCATGGTCGACCGCTGGGTCGACGTGTAATCCTGAGAGGTGATCCCAGACAATGTCTGGAGGTACCAGTCGATGCTGGAGACATCCAGGTTCTGGCTGAGGTTCCGTCCAGCCAGGGCTGCGGCTGCGTACTCCGACTCCGGGTGGTAAAAAACGTGCGTCCGGTTGTACGACGCGGCCTCGAGCACCTTGGCGATATTGCCCGCGGTCCCAGCCGCGAGCACAGCCTGGTCGTTCTGCGCGATGTGGATACAGTCGATGGTATTGGCCTCGACCCACACCGCGGCACGGTAGGTGTCCATGTTCCGCTGGTTATCCGTCCCCTCGTGGGTCAGGATCAGGCAGTACCACGCGTCATCCACGAGAACCAACGCGTTCAGGTCGGCAGTGAGTACCGTCGGAGCTAGAACTACTGACGCGGTCCCCGTCTGCGGGACACCGGCCCCTGCCGTCGCCATGACTGTGAACGTCACGGACCCCGACCGGACCAGTGCCGGATCGATCGTGACCGTGAACAGCGCCCCGGGAGTGTCGTCGACGCCCGTGCAGGCAGTCACGGCATTGAGCGCCAGGAGCGCGGCCTCGATCAGAGAGACGGTGTTCGCGTGGGAGACGGCGTACAGTATCGCGACCGTCTCCGTCTGGGTCGCGCCTGCCAGGTCCACGTAGGTGTAGGTGATCGTGCAGGTCTGACCCGCCGTGATGTCCGCCGCGAAGGTCACCCGTTGCTGACCGCTCACGTCAGGGTCACGCTCGCTGACCTTCACCTCCTGGACAGTCGGCTGCTGTGAAAAAATAGCTGCCAGGGCCAGGTATTCAGGGTCAGTCGTGAGGCCTCCCGCCGTCACCCAGTCTGCCGCAGACTCGCACGTGAGCACGGTCGAACCGAGCAGGTTCGTTTGGCCCACGACCATGATCGTGCCGAATCCGGCTTGCTGCGTCGCACCGGTGGCGATGGAGATGGAGACGTTTACGATGTCGCTGATAGGAACGTCGGACATATCGTCCTCCTATGGAGCTGATACTGCGATACTATCTGTCGCGACAGTCGTCGCCCCGTCTTTGTACGTGAGTCCGATCGTCACGTCGTCGATGTACCCCTCGTCACTCTCGAGACGCTCACGCCTGTGGACTACCAGATCCATCGTGCAAACCTGCTCCCACCCTCCCCCATCGAGCGCGGTCAGGTCGGTGATGTCAGAGAGAGACGAAATCCCTATCCCTGCCGTGTCCGCCAGCCCCCGCGCCGTCGCCGTCTGGAGGTAGAGTCGCAAGTCGTCGAGCTTGTCCCAGGCGCCGGCCCCGAAACACTTCACAGAGCACCTCGCGTACCGGTCCTCCGTCAGGTGCTCGAGCTGGCTCGTGACCAGCCCGACGACGTGCTGGGGGGCGTCTCCAAGAGAGTCCGGGAGTCCGTCCGCCACGTCCGAGATCAGGTTCAGGAGCGCGTGAGGGGTGCTCGGTCTGGCCACCGCCGAACCCGTCGCCGTCGTCTGGTGAGCCCAGATCGTCGTCAAGTTCAAGCGGGGCTGAACCAGCCCCCGGATCGCGTTCTCAAGACCAGATCGGGTCACCGCTACTCCTCTACCGTCACGTCCACGATCTGCGTGTCCGCGATGTGTGCGACTCCTGACGCCGTCCAGAGCACAGCGTTCCCGGATATCGTCCACAGGTCTGACCCGATGTTGATCAGCATCCCGTCTGCGGCTCGAACCTGTACGTTCACCACCCTCGAGGGGGTCCACGAGAATTCACAGAGTCGAGCACTGGCCGCCGCGACGAAGAGTGTATCGATCGTCCGTCGACAAGTCTCTCGACGTCTGGACGCCGTCCCTCTCCCGTTCTGGTTCGTATTTGCCCCGCGCCAGTCGAAATTCGCCGCGGTTTCTGAGACGGCGACAGAACCTCCGGAGTTCTGAACAGCCCCTCCGGCAGATACCGCAGTGCGAATCCGAAGCCTGCCGAGTACCGGGACGTCCGCATCTACATTTCCGGGTCCACCGTCGATCGCAGTAACAAGCGAGGCATAGGTGGTATCGGCGTCACCTCCAATCGTGACAGCGATATTTCCACCGGTGATGCCGCCGCCACTGTCGGCCTCGTATGCCTGTCCGCCGATGATCCAGACCTGAGTATCGGCGGGTTGACCTGTGTAGTCACCCTCGACGATGCCGACGACGCCGGAGGATTCCGACATATGCCCCGAAGCATTGAGCTGGAGGAGCGCTCGCTGGGTCACGCACCCCGAAAGGGAGACAATGGTCAGGCAAAATGAAAGCAAAATTCCTAAATATTTCATAGCTCCCTCGCGAGGTACTTCTGGTGATTCAGGGACCCGAAGCTCGTCTGGTCCCACCGTCCCCACTGCTCGAGCCGGTACTCCCGGCTGTCTACCACGACGCGCTTCGACGTCGTCTCCCCGTCGCCTCCCAGGTCCCCGAGGTCCGTCTGGGTCCGGACTTTGTACCGTGCCCCGACTCGGAGCCCTTCAGACAGCACCTGGAGGGCTCGTTCATCGAGAGGAGTCACGGTCGCCTGAATGGTCTGCGTGGTCGGTCCCGTCTCCGTTGCGCGACCGTCCGACCCGTAACCAACAGTATAAGTGCGGACAGTGTAGGAGGACGAAAACGGGATCGACACGGCAGAACCTCAGAGAGATTACGGTTTCTGGAACACGGAACCCATGCTGATCTTGAAGGTGGTTGCAGACCGCGCCTTCCCCATCAGGACAGTATACTCGCCGGAGCCGATCGCGCCGATGAGCCCGAGCAGACCGGTGGTCGGATCCGCATAATACTCTGCGTCAGGGGTCAGCCCAGCCAGCCCGGTCACGAGGGATCCATCGCCGTGATATGTGCCCATGACAGTATCCGCGTAAGTACCATCTGCGATGCCCTGGATCGAATCGCAGTCCGCCTCGACGTTGGCGTTGTAGATCGAATAGGCGCCAGCGCCATCCCCCCATACAATCGATCCGAGAACGACGCCAGCCGCTTCCGCTACTGTGCCGGAGAATTTCTGCTGTTCGTCGTCGACAGAAACAAGATGGGCATTCGCATTCATTCGTACCTGGTCAGTCATCGGTCTACCTCCAATTTACGGTTTCGTTTGAGACACCATCCGACCAAAACTCAACTCGAGATGCGTCGAACTCCGAGCGAGTCCCACCTTTTTTGTCCACGTCCCCGCCGTGAGTGCTGACGCGAGCGCGAGACTCGACACGTTCAAATGGTACTCCTGCCCTGGCGTCAACCCGGTGAACCCGGGAACAACGTCGCCATCGCGGTAAAGGAGGATCGACTTTTCTGCGCTGGCCGATTTCGGCGCGAACCCGAGCAGTCCGGCGACGTCCTCTTCTGCGTTCGTCGCGACACGGACCTTCCCGGACAGGTCGGACGCCCGGACACAGACGAAAACCCTGGAGGGGATCGCCTCCGCCGTCACTGCGGGATGCTGGGGGTCGGTCGCTTGCGATAAAATTGTCATCAATCCTCTCCCTCTCGTACCTGATACGTATACGACCGGAGCAGGAGCCCCGTGTCGATCAAAGGTTTCGAGCTCTTCTTTCGTGCGATCGTGGACTCTGCGTTCGGGGGTTCGACCCCCCGCTGTATCGTCCGCCTGATCTGCGACGTGACGAATTCTCCGAGCGTCCCCAGCGCAGCCTCCACCGAGATGTCACCCCGCGCTGCTTTCGTGAGCACCCTGGTCGCCGCGACGTTGATCCGATTCTCGGCTTCGTCGAGAGTCTTCCGGATGGGCGCGCGCTCCGGGACCCAGACTTTTCGATTTTTTCCTGCCCAGGCCCCGAACTCGTGGACGGTCGCCAGACCTGCGACGGATATCCCCTCGTCGGGGATCTCTCCGGAACCGTCAAGCACCCCGACCGCGACGTGCATTTTGCGCCGCTTCAGGTCGTCTACCAGCTCCAGGAGGTCTTTGTATCCGTGGTCCCGGTCCTCCACAGTCACCTCAGAACGCCCTCGGGAGTCGCGCGTTCGGACTGGTCCTCATCAGCATCGCAGCCCGACGCCCATAGCTCGTCGCGGACAGGTCGTCCCCGTCCGCTGCTGCTGTCACCGCGTAGGAACGGCTCACCCCGTCGACACTCTCTGAGGAGACAGGGCCAGAGGCTCCGGACCCACCAGAGGATACGACCGTCGCCAGGTGCGCCGCGAGCAGGATCCGGACCTGGTCCGCGCGCGTTCCCAAGATCGCGTCGTCCACCTGCTCGTCCGTCCAGTCGACGTACGTCTGCCCCTCCGTAGCGCCCACTGCTGCCAGTGTCGCGTCGTTCGGAAAGGCAGAAGTTACGTCTGACCAGACGATCGACACTTACTTCCCCTTCGGCGCGACGTACTTCGTCTCGGACATCTTCCGCAGCTCGTCAGGTGACGCCCCGGTCATCTTCTCGTACGGCCACCCCTGGACATCACGAGCACGCACGGCCAGGCGATTCTCCTCTGTGTCGGGGAGTTGCCCGAACGTAGGAGACGAAATCATCCCGGAGAAATCGATCCGCTCGAGCAGTCCCTTGTGTCCGTCCTTGACGGCAGCACGGATGAGTCGTTCCACCTCTCCGGACACCTCGATACTGTACGCCCGAGGGGACAAGTCGGCGTTGCGGGGGGCAGGTTTCGGGGTACTCAGGGAACACCCCCAAGGCGCGATGAAGAGCATTCGACGCTCTTCGCCCCTGCCGATGTGGGTCGAGACCATAACGGAATTGCCCTGCTTGACGTTGAGTTTCATTCTTGTTTCTCCGGATCGGCCGGGGGCCGAAAACACATATTGTTAAAACAGAAAACTATCAAATCTCAGAACGGTGCGTACGTCGCCGGGTACCCTACTACCTGGAGAGCGCCCGACGCCAGACGAGCAGCGATGGCAGGCATACGCTCGATCGCCCGCCACTTCTCGTCGGGGACTTCATTGACGAGCTGGGGCTGACCCTCCCCTTGGTGAGCCGGCCACAGGTCCACGGTGTCCTTCGCTCGACGCAGGGATGAGCGCAGGAGCTCCCGCTCCAGGTCCGCGCTCTGCTTTTTCGCCAGCTCGAGCGCCACGAGCGTCCGGAGCGCGTCGGCCGGGGAGACGTCCTTGGAGACGTCTATCGACGCCAGGGCACGCGCCACAGGGTCAATTTCCTCCTCTGCCTGCCGTCTCGGGATGTCCACGAATATCGGGCCAGGGGTGCAATTTTTTACATGCATATCAAGTCCTCAAAAGTGCGATCACAGCACCGTGTCAGATCCCCTCAAGATCAATCACAGAGAAGGGTTTCTTAACGCTGCAACCACCAGTCTTCGACTCGTAGACCACCCTCCAATTCGTACCGTCCCAGGCGACAGGGTTCCTGGTCGGGCGCATGGCGAGCAGGTGCTCGATCTTCGTCCGCGCCCTGTTGTAGTAAACGGCGACGTTCTCGCCGCCCACGCCAGCCCCCTCGAGGTGGTGGACAGGGAGGACGAGGTCGATCTGTTTCTGAGACGCGAGGAACACCTCCAGGATCGTCCTGGTGTCCCCGGACCCGGCCTGGCTGTACATCGTGCTCGAGACGTATTCGTGCTGCTCGTGAGGCAGCGCGAGCGTGTTCGGGCGCTCGATCCCCTTCGTCAGACTGACCATCTTTGAGACCGGCAAGAGCATCGCGGCCAGGATCGCGGACGCGGTGCTGTTCGAGTCGAAGGTCGTCGGCGTGACGAGTCGCAGGATATTAGGATGGTTCGCCACGCCGTAGATGCCCCTGTTGGGAGAACCCACCCACGCCGTCTCGTCGATGAGCGCCTCGTGCCCTTCCGCGACGATCACGAGCTTGTCACGGTCGAGCGGTCGGCCCGTGAGCTGCCCCTCACGGACGTCTTCGGTGTCGTACTCTGCGCCGAGCCGGATCAACCGAATCGGGACCGTGTTCGGGACGACGTCGTACTCGACGAGGGGAACCTCACGACTCCCCGGGTCCACGAACTTCGCGACGCCGACGCCCTTGGCGTGCCGGTACGTCACAGTCTTCGCACCTGGAGAGAGCCCGGGGGCCACGCTGAACGCTTGCCCGTACGTCCTGTCGGGGTACGCCTCCAGGATGACGTCCGGCATCAGCACGTCGACCTCTTGCTCCACAAATGCAGCATCCATCCGACTCTGCTCTGTGCTCATCCTATCCTCCTACTCGGCCCCCCGCAGGGGGAATCAATGAAAAATCAGTGTCACCCGGAGGCCTGGAATCAGGTCAGGGTGGACAGGTCGAACTGGATACGGACGGTCGCGTGCGCCGCGCTGGTGCCCACCGCAGCGTCGAGGAACCGCGCCCCAGAGAGCAGGATGCAGTCTCCGCTGTCGGAGTCGTTCCGGACGGAGCCGACCTTTTCGGTCCCGGTCGCCGTGATACGGACGTAGACGGGGTCGAACCTCGACACTGTGTCGTCCGTCTCGACCGCCAGGGCGCCGGCTTCCATCACGGCCACGTCTGTCCCTGCGTCGTACTCGGACGCCCCCGTCCCGTCGCCGCCGGAGTAATTCACGGCCGCTCCGATGTGGTCGGAGCGGACGGCGAACCCCGCCAGGGGGCGGGTGAACCCGGGGGTCGTGTTCGGGGTCGTATGAACGATAGCCCACACCGCGGTGGTCGAAGTCCCCACCACTGTCGTGAACGGGGTTCCCGCGACTTCTGCGGTCAGCGTCACCTTCGTGTTGTCTTCTGCCGCGAGCACGGTCGACGCGGGGAGCACCGCGTTGAGATGCGCGACGATGCCCTCGACGATCTCCTGGACAATCGCGGTACCGTCCGCGACGTAATCCGCGAGATAGGTGTCCACGTCGTTGAGCTGGACACCGAGCGTGTACGTGAGAGAGTTGACGGCGGTCGGAGTCGCCCAGTCTACCTGAGCGACCGCGGTCGTCTTCGTCGGCCGGAGACACTGACCATCCGTGCTGTCGTGCATGACTGCCAGGCCGAACCCGATCGCGGCCCCGTCGCTGGCTGCCGTCGCTTCGACCGCGGTCACGTTCGTGGTCCCGGAATAAGTCACGTCCTCATCCGTCCCAGCGAACCGCGCCGTGCAGGTCACAGTATCCGTGAGCACACTCGCGCTCACCCAGCCGGAAGCGATGCCGTCCGCCTCGATCGCGTCGTGGAGGTGCGTCGCGCAAGCGTTCGCACCAGCCAGCCCCGTCGCGCTGAAACTCCGGGACGATGTCCCCTTCTTGAGCGTCACCGCGTAGCTGGTCGACGTACACTGGAGTGTCTCGATCTGCGCAGCCTTGCTGTTGTTGAGCAGGCTGATGATCTGCGGCCCGCGCCCGTCCCACCGGGGAATCATCCCCGCGAGCAGTGTCGAGCTGGGGCCGGACCCGTAATTCACCTGTGCAGCGGTCATAATCCTATCCCTCCATCGTTTCCGCCACTCAGGCGGGAGAAAAATTCACCGAAAAAATTTTACTTCCGACCCTTCCCCGGGGGGACGTACTCGGCATCCGTCCGGGCCTTGTGAAGCTCGGCCGTCGTCTTCCCACCCTGCGACTGAGGATCCTTGGCGTTCGGATCCCGTGCAGGGGGTGTCGAGTCCGTCCGCACCTGCCGGGTCGCGACCGCGGTCTGATACATCCCGTCGAGACGCTCGCCCGTCACACCGTCCGTCTTGACGGCCGGGAGCAGTGTCTTTACGACATTGGTCCGAAGCTCGTCGTCGGTCATGGCGTCGATCCGCTTGTGCTGGTCGGTCGCGAGCACGGCCCGCGCCGTCGTCTCCAGGTCCACCCGGGGGGCCATCAGCTCGCGGAGCACCTTCGGGTCCGCCAAACGCTTCTCGGCAGCATCGGCGCGGGCTCTGGCGTCGGTCACGACTGCCTGGGTCGCTGCCTGCTCACCGGCGAGCTTCTCCTTCTCAGCCTTGATCTTCTCCATCTCAGTCATCGCCTGATCCATGGAGGTCTTGTGTGCGTCGAGCTCCTCCTTCAGCACCTCGTACCTGGCCGTCGCAGACTGAGCGTCCGCGTCCCTACGGGCGAACTCCTGCTTGAGGATTTCCGCCGTCACCTCGTCCACGCTGACTTCCCGCCCGACGCCGTCGAGCCTCATTTTTACCGTCACGGTAGCCTCCTGGTGTGGCCGAGTGTCTACTCGAGCCTGGGTAGAACTCTGCGTCGCGACGTCTGCGTCGCCTGAATTTTCTGAATCGAGATGGACCACCATCTGGTCACCGCCCCGGGGGGTATCTGTGAGCGCCAGGTGATTATAGACTCTCGGACCCTGAATCGCGTCGTAAGCACCCCAGAGCGGATGCGTTCCGGGGGTCGGGTCATACTGCGGGAGGACGTAACCGGGGGAGGTGAAGAGTCGCGCCTGCGACAGCTTCCGCACTGCTTCCGCCGTCCGCCCGGTCAGTCGGACTCTCACGTATCCAAAATCCTGCTCTTCCGTCGCGTCGACCGCGTCGACCGTCTCGTGGACGTGCCCGACCGCGTATTTTCCTGTGTTCTCTGGCGTCAGGAGTTCGGGAGGGTGGCCCGCCGGGGGCCACGCCGTCACGGCGACGTTCCCGAGCGTCCTCAGGGACGCAGGGTCGAAAAGGTGCTCCGGGAGGACCAGCTCGCGGCGCTTCGTCCCGTCCGCCCGCGCGTACTCGTAGATGCCGCATCTGGAGACGTCCGCCGTCGCAGAAACGGACCCGTCCGCTGCGACTTCGCGACTCAGAACCTCTCCCGGTGAATCGAAACGAACTACCTGCACGCGCGCCTCCCTGATATTTTTCACAGTGCTCCGTGAATTTTTTATTGACGAGAACGATATACACTGTGTATATTGGAGACAGGATTTTGATTTCGCTGAATTTTTAACCAGACTGGAGGCAACCGTGATTGATTTCCGGCTCAAGTGCCAGCGTCGCGCGCTCAAATTGGCGCTCGACAAGCTCAAGAAAACGTTCGGTTCAGGGAGCAGTATCCTCCCCCTGAACAACGTGGAGGTCGTCCCGAACCTGTTCGACGGGGGGGCCGTGCTTCGGGTCTCTGACCTGGAGGTGTCCCACTCCGTACCACTCGACGGAGAATGTACGGGTGAAAAGTTGCTGCTTGATTTTCGGCAGCTCCTGAAGACCGTGGACGCGCTCCCGGACGGGGTCTTGGAGATTGAGGCAGAGGCCCTCCCCCCGGTTGAGTACGGGGAAATGGACAAGTCAAATTTCGACGGGAAAGGTGGGACACACAAGGAAAAATACCCCCTCCCCCGGGACGGTGTCAAGGTCCGGGGGAAGCTCGGGAAAAAAACGTTCTCGACCGTCCGGTGGGACCACCAGGAGGGGAACGAGATCCCGGACCCGATCGCCTGCCCGAAGGGGTGCGACTCCCAGGAGTTCGACGTAGACCTGGCCGCGCTCCTGGCCCCCGTCCTCCACTCCGTCGCCACCGACGACAGCAGGTACGGACTCAACGGGGCGTACCTGGAGATCTACCCTGACGGGCACATCGGGGCCGTGAGCACGGACGGTCACCGTGCTGTCGCGCACAGGGCTAGAACCAGCGCACCGACGCTGGACGGGCCGCTGCTCCCGCTCGGCGTCTCGAAAAAGCTCAAGGACCTTGCGCCAGGGGTGGTCCACCTGACATGGTGGAGGCCGATCGCGGTCAACGGGATCCTGGACGGGATCCCTAACAACTGCTGTCCTGTGGGAAAGTCCAGGTACTCTATCCTGTTCCTCGTGGGGGAGAACGAGGGGAAGGATAGTCGGATGCTCACTCGAGGATCGACTGGAGGCATCACGTCAAAGTCCTACGGCTGGAACGAGAAAGACGCGACCTGCGTCATCCGGACGAGCAAGGAGAACCTCGACGCCTGGCTCGGGAACAAGATCGGGCTGGAGACTTTCTGCTCCTACGCACAGGTGACCGGAAACGGCGGACACCTGGCGGATCTCTACGCAGACCTGGGTCGATCGGACATGGTCCGGATCGACGCCCAGGATGGCTCGAGCCTGACCGTCCGTTGCCTCGAGGGGGACTTCCCCGACTGGCGACAGGTCGTCCCGGCCCGGTTCCTGCGGGAGGCATTGGTCGACGCCAAGGCGATCGATGAGTCCATCCGGTATTGCATGACGATCGCAAGTGAGAAGACCCACTGCGTCCGGCTCACGACACACCCGAACAGAATCGAGGTCTACGTCGCGAATCCTGACTCAGGGGAGATGCAGGACGACGTCCAGGCTGACGTGACTGGACAGACGACAGTAATGTCCGACCAAGAGCTGGAGGACTTCAATCGAGCGCTCAAAGAGAAGGGAAAAGAGCCGAACTGTGAGCACATCCAATTCCGCATCGGGTGCAACGGGCAGTACCTCCGGGACGAGATCAAGACACTCGGAAGCGCCCGAGTCTTGATCCGGTTCGGAAACGAGCTGAACCCCATCACCCTGACGCGCCCCGGGGACGACTCGCTCCTGTGTCTTGTCATGCCCATGAGGATCGAATGAGCCCCCCGACCGTCCACCAGATCGTCGACACCCTGCGCACCCGCGCGAGGGTCGGCGTGACACAGCTAGGCCCCCTGGTCGGGATGAGCGCCGCGTGGGGACAACGTGTGCTCGACGGGACGATCTGCCCAGACCTAGCGACTGCGGACAGGATCGCCCAGGTACTCTCAGCTCGGGACGAGGAGCGCATCGTCCTGCTCGAGGCTGTGAGCAGGGTCAAACTCACGCGGGCAGGTATCACGGGGGCAGACCTCGACAGGGTGGTCGACGTCCTGCTCCTGGTGTACAGGGGGAGAACGTGAAAAAATCTGCGCCATCGACGTGCCCGAACTGCGGACACAGACCGAAGTATCACCACTATGAGGACTGGTACTACTACGAGTGCCCGTGGTGTGCCCTGAGCGCACCAGTGAGAAAAGAAGCCCTCGCGCTGGAGGCCTGGGAAATTATCGTGGAGGGGTGGAAAATCCTCTACAGGAGGGAAGAATCTTGAACAGACTGGACAAAAGCGTTCACTTTTTAGGTCAAGGATCCATCGAACTCGAGGAAGCTCACGGGCAAGCAAACCTGATAGCCTGCCAGCAGCAGCTCCCGACGCTGTGCGACACTGTATCCAAAACTGCGCTCGAAGCTCACGGCGTCGTGTTCGGGGAGCAGTTAGCAAACGACCCCCTGTTTACGCACGTGACACTCCCGAAGGGGTGGAAGATATGTCCTACTAACCACCCGATGCACTCTGATCTGGTAGACGGCAAAGGCAGAAAGCGAGCAGAAATCTTCTACAAAGCTGCATTTTACGACCGTCGTGCCTGGGTACGCGCTGTAAGCATGTACAAGGCAGAGAGCGACTACACGGAAAGGAGCAGGATAATAGCTCACGTGACAGACTACGACGGAACCGTGTTCTACACAGTTGACAAAGGAGAGGTATCAGACAGCCCCTATATTCTCAGAGGGGAGTGTGAGAACGAGTGTATGGCTTGGCTCGATGAGCATTTCCCGGACTGGAGAAACCCCTCAGCATACTGGGGTGAGACATGATCGATTCTATATTTGAAGCCCTGACCGCGCTCCGGGTCTTAGAGCTGGAAGAGGGGGACACCCACCCGGCAGACCTCCCCCGCGAAGACCTGATCGACCGCCTGACCATGGTCGACTCCCTGGTACGGGGTGAGCGGGGGGAGCGTCGCGCGGAGGACATCGCTACCGTCGTCGAGGCCAAGGCCCGTCTCGCGTTCGCGCAAGGGGGCACAAGGAAACACCGGGGGAAGACATCGATCGCTGTAGGCGACCGCGTGCGACTCTCCGGGACGTTCCTCCGGAACACGGGGCAGTATTTCCACGGGCTCGAGCAGGACGACGTCGGGACTGTCGAGGTGTTGTCCGGCGACGAGACATTCTGCACGGCGACGATCCTGTGGGACCGGTACACACTCCGGGGAGGGGACCAGTACCTGAGCGACTGCTACTGCACGGATGAGGAGCGCCCGACGTGCGGGATGTGCAAGGGGACAGGGAAACGGCACGGGCGGGTGAACGTCAAGAACCTGGAGAGAGTGAAAAATCAGGAGTCCTACGCTCCGTTCTGAGGTGGAATCTATGCATTATGTATGGGAGAAAAACTGTAGTACTGGTGATTATATCGCAAGAGTCTCAAAGACACGGAGGATCATTCGAATAGGTCACAGCATCCCATCTCCAGAGGGAATCACCTTCCTATACCATGCAGAAGAGTGGGGAGACTACTCCCTGGACTACCCTATCAAAGGTCCGTGGGAAAGATCACCAGAGAAAGCCCTGAAAGAGCTTGACATCCAGATTCGTACGACATTCTAGCATCACCCCTTGTACTCCCTCGCGATAGGTGCCTCCCTGTCGAGCTGCTGCAGATCTTCCAACCCAGCGATGACCGGCTCGGCAAAGCACCTGCACTGAATCGGATCGCCTGGGTGGCCGTCCGCGAACTCAGTCGCTCGAGTCTTCCCGTCTGAAAGCACCTCGACCAACCTCCCCCCCGACTTCGTCCACAGAAAACGTCTCCCCTCCCGCTCCCAGTGATTCCCGTGCGTCGTAGACTCAGAGTCCGGGTCCGGGTACGCTCCGTTAGGATTCCCGGCGACGCGCTCGTCCCGACTGTTCCTCCAGATGTAGCTGTCTATCCCTAGGTCGCGCTGCCTGTTCTCGTGCAGCGCCCCCTGGAGTTTCCCCACCTGGTCGCGGGCGATGAACTTCGCGCGGCGCTCCTCTATGCCCCCGGCCTCTCGTATCTGACGACGCAGCCACTCACGGGGGCGGCCCTTCTCTAGCGTCTCGAGCGCGGCGGAGGCGATACGCCGCTCCGTCTCCCGGGTCAGGTCGACGCACAGCTCGCTGAAATCCTTTCCCCTTGACGCAAGCTCTTTCTTGAGCCAGGGCTCGGACCCGAGCACGTCGAGCCCGAGGGGGGACACGACGCGCTTCTCGGCCCCCCGCTGCTCGCGCTCCCCCTCCTGCAAGATGGGGTCGATCTGTGCCTGAGCGCGCCGCGTGTAGAGCGTCGTCCTGGAATTCAAGACACCTCGGACGTCGGGCAGGGGGTCCGCGTCCACCCTGGTCTGCGGCAGGAGCGCCATCGCGTCAGTCTCGAGCACTCTGACTAGCTCACGCACGACGGCGACGAGCCTGCGCTCGGCCAGGCGCTTCGCGGACCCGGCGACTTTGTACGGCCCGAATTTCGGGACGCGCTTCCGCTGGATTTTGAAGGCCCGGAGAACTTGCTGGAGAGGGGACACTGGCACGGTTACACCTCCGGCAGGGTGGGCGCGAAGGCATGTGCAGGAGCAACAGCCTGGACCACAGAGAGCGACCGGAGCCACTCGAGCGTGACGTCACCGCCGAAGTATTCCCTAAGCCCTTCCGTCTCGTCCTGCAGCATGATCCGGAGCTGCGTCGCCTGCGACCGGGTGATCGCACGACCCCCCGCTATCGCCCGAGCGACGGACTCCTCCCACCCGGGGACGGACTGCCCCGCGCGACGCGCCCGGAGGATTCCCAGACTCACCGCGTCGGAGACCTCCTGAGGAGGCGTGAGAGGGTTCGCCTCTTCAGGCTCCGGTTCCTCTCCCGTGTCGAACTCGTCCACGGACGGCGGCTCGAGGATGCCGTCCTGCTCGAGTAATTTCCGACCCTCGTCTGGGTCGATCCAACCGAGCGCCGCGTACGTGCTCCGGGCCGTGGCACGTGTCCCCTCGACTTGAGCCCGTTCTAGCTCCCTAGGAACCCAGAGAGGCCTGAACTCGATTTCGGGATCCTGGTCCCTGACTTCCTGTGGGAGAGGATTCGTAACTGCGCCGCCCCCCCAGACAGGACAGTGGACCATGATGGAGTAGAGCTGCTCGATCGGGTCCCGGAGCCTGTCTTCCTGGCACTTCGCCCGGACGATCCCGTAGTAAAGCTCCAGGTCCGAGAGCCCGGTCGCGTTCATCCCCTCGGGGCTGCGCCCGTAGAGGAGCGTCTGTGGGTAGTCTGTCACGGCCGAGACCTGGGACTTCTGGTGCTCCAGGATCTCAGAGATCCCGGACACCGCAGCGTTGAGGCGCTGGACATCGTCCTCAGAATCGAGCACAGCGAGACGGAACAGGCTGAGTCGCTGGCGGAATTCCTCGAGCATAGTCGAGGCCGCAGTCTTCCCGTCCTTCCCCGCGATGAGCTCCCACCATTTTTTCACCTTCAGGAACGGGACGCTGAGCTGGAGGAGGTACTCTATCACGCCGGAGTCGGAGATCCCGACGTTCCGGATCTCCTCCCAGACCGTCTCGAGCACGGGGTCACCCCAACCCCAGCACTCGATCCGGGCCTGGTCCGAGCTGGACTCCCCCGGGAAGAGGAGCATCCTGGAGACGTGCACGACCTGCGTCGGACTCCCGTCGTCAGGCGTGACCTGGTACGTCTCCGGGTCCGCGTAGTTCCCACCCCTGAACGTGTTCGGCCAGAGTTCCCAGCGATGACGCGCTGTGAGTTTTCGCACCTGCCGAACGCGCGACGCGTCGAGGGGTTCCCAGGGGTTGAGCCCGTCGTCCACGTCGAGCACGACCGCGGCCCCCCCGAACTCTCTCTCGTAGACCAGGGCGTCGGTCATGACGCGCCCGACTCGGAGTCTGCGCTCCTCTTTCGCGAGCACCTTGGACAGATCTTCGTCTATCCCGTCGTACCTCGTCCACCCCTCCCGCGTCGCGTCGAACGGCATCCTCGTGATGATCTTCCGGGCGACGCCGTTCTGCCTGAACAACGCCTCGAGCAGTGCCCGGTCGAACCGTGTCCGCAGGGTGAACGTCGTGTACCCGATCGCGTGGGACGTCGTCCCGATCCCAAAATAGCTGTTGTACCAACCCATGATCGTTGATCTCCTCTGGTCGCAGTGTAGACTATCTCGATTATTTTTCCGAGCTGTGAATTATTTGTTGATTTTTCTAGTGGGGTTGATTATAGTATGAGCAGTCTATTTTTGGAGGTGTCTATGGTAGGACGCAGAGTCAAGCCCTGGATGGAGCCTCGCGAAGGGGTAGTCATCCAGTGGGAACCCCTGACCGAGCAGATGTGCGACGCCCTCGTCAGGCACGACGACGGTCACGAGTGCTGGTACTCGAGCTACAGCCTGCGACCCGTCGACGGGCTCGGAGACCTCCCCTCGAGGCAGGAAGCGCGCAAGACGGCGGACGAGACAGCGCTCTACCAGCTCCAGGGGATCCTCGCGCAGCACGTCAAGGACTGCGACCCCGGGGGGAAGCGGTGGGAAGGGTTCGAGTTCGCAAAAGGGCTCTTCGGGATATCCTGCGTCAAGGCCATCGCGGAGGTAGAGTCTCGACTCAACGAAAGGAAATGAAACGATGAGAACCTTTTGGCAGTCTTGCGGTTGTAGATTCACTCTGATTTCGAGCAAAGACAACGATCTGCGCTTCAAGGTATTGCTCTGTTCTACGTGCCCAGAAATCGAACAAGGTCGCTACCTGAATCCCCATTTTGATGAATTTCGCGAGTGGCAAAAGATCAACAGACAAGAGCTGGAGGCTACTGCAGAAAATCAACGCCTCCCCCGACCATAAGCGTCCGCGACCCCTCCCTTAGAACTGCCCTGCGGCCAGCGAGCGCACGCGAGCGCGGCGGCGTCCCCCCGGTCCGGACTCCGGCCGATACGTCGCCTGAACTCCTCTTTGCGCTCGAGCTGCCGGACGTCCCTCTTCTCATCCCCGTCCGAGCGCACGACCCACCGGACCTTGCGCGAACAGAGGTCCTCTTCCAGCTCCGGGTCGAAGCCCACAACGGCCAGCTCACGGATATCCTCCCCCGCGTCCAGGTACGCGCACGATGCCCAGTCCGCCCCGATCTCCTGGTCGTACGCCCTCCCCCCGAAGTGGCACTCTATCACCCGAGCACCGTCCGGGAACAGGTCTAAAACCGAGCCCAAAGAACGCAGCTCGTCCACCCAGGCCCCGAACCCTCCCCCCGCGTCGACCCTGACCTCCACCTCTCGGCACCCGCCCCGGAGCAGCTCCTCCAGCTCGGAGACGACCGCGCCGACGTAAGCCCCCGTGTTTCTATCGTGGATGGGATAGCGCATCTCGAGGCACCCGCACCAGCGACGCGCGACCCAGCCGGAGTCCTCCCCTCCCCTGGCGCAGTCCACCCCGATCGTCGCGCGGGAGGGGGACGACGCCTGGAAGATCGCCCCGGCGTCTCGCTTCGACGCCTGCCGGAGCACGGCAGAGGAGACAACAGCGTCCGCAGCGGTCGTCGGTGGGGGTGTCCCCCACACGCGCCACCACCAAGGAGGGCGCGGCGCCCACCACTCGCCAGCACGCCACGGCAGCTCGAACGCGGCACGGTCGGGGTCCGGCCCATCCACCCGCACGGCCCAGGCTGACTTCCCGGAGAGCTGCGCCTCGATCCACTCCCGCGTCACGGCCCCGGGCACGACCACCTCCCCCGTCGACACGTTCGGGTGGTCGAACGCGCTCAGCTCGTACCTGCGGACCCTGTCCCCTGAGAGCTTGGCGAAGTCTGAACTGCTCGAGGCAGGGTTCGCACACAGGAACCAGAGGCTGATGCCGTCCGCGACGAGGCCGAGCACCGCGTCGTAGATGTCCTTCCCGTCGATGCCCTCCGCCTCTTCGAAGACGTGGACACCCACGGACTCGTGAGCACCCTGGACGCTCACACCGTGCTCCGTGGCCTGAGTCTTGACTATCCGGTCCAGCCCTAGGGTCAAGTTGGGAGACTTGCTGCCACCGCCTCGCGCCAGGCGAACAGACTTGAGCCTGCACATATCCCCTCCCCAGCGACCGTCGAGGCACCCGTCGATGTACCTCCAGGTTATCGCGCTCGCCTGGTCGATCTTTGGGGCGTAGACGCACCCCATTATCCTGCTGGAGACGTGGTAGGACCACAGGAGCAAGCCAGACACCTCGACAGATTTTCCCCACTTGTGTGACCCCTGTAAGCAGAACACGTTCGGGATGATGCTCGAGCCGTCCCAGTCCGGGATGTCGTCCCTGCGGGGCCACGGTCGACCCCCCCGGTGCGCCTCCCGCTGGTGCATGTGGAGCCACGACGCGGCGACGTCCCGGACGAACTGCCCGCCCCCGACGCGGGAGGTGATCCCGAGCACCTCGGGGAGGTAGCGGTCGGGGTGGTAGAGGTACTGCCGGTCGACGAGGGGAGAGCGCCTGGCCCGAGCCATCTGTACCTGGGAGAGTGCCTGCTGAGAGTCTCGCATGTGCGCAGTATAGCCACCCGTGAAAAAAAGATCGATTTTGTGAATTATTTTCTTGACTGACCTTTTTATACTGATTATACTGGATACAAGATTTGAGATTGATTTGAACTTTTCTTACTGAGGATACAGAAATGAAACGACTCTTCTGGCTCAGCTTGATCTCCCTGGGAACCTACGGGTTCATCTCTCTTCTGGACGCGGTCGGAGCCCTCACGGGCATCAATTGAAGGAGCGGAAAATGAAATTTCGAATCACAGCAGGAACGCAGGTAGTCGAGGTTGAGGGGAATCCAATGGCGGAGGCTGAGCGCCTGCACAAGCTCACAGGCATCCGCCCGTCCATCACCACAATGGATCCCGTACCTGTTCCTGACCTCCCCCCGATCCCTCGCGATCCAAAATTCGACCTTTACCACCCGGAACGTACTCCTGCACCGATCAAGGACGGACCCATCGCACCCGTCCCCCGCGGTGAAGGACACGTGGACACCACCGGGCAGATCCGGTCGACCCTCGACGCAGCGCAGGCTGCAGACTCCGGGTTCGCCCTCAAGCAGCCCCTCTACACTCGAGGCACCCGGGTCAACGAGACCGGCGTCGAGAACGCCAGGACCTCACGGCTCGAGTACGAGGCCCTCCCCTCGGCGAAGGTGGTCCACATGGAGCTGGCGCAGACCGTCCAGGCCGAAGGGCGGAAGGACATCCCCGTCCAGGCGTCGAACCTCTTCCTGCGGACGGACGGGAAACTCACGACCCGCGGGAAAGAGTCCATCGGGATCGACCTCTCCCACCGGTCGTTCCAGCAGCTCATCGGGCGGCTCGACATCCCGGCCGGGGGGGCCTACCTGAGCCACTGCCCCCCGACACTCCGGGCAGTGAACGTGAACCACTGGGTCGACACCCGCCTGCAGGAGGAGCAGCTCCCCGGAGCGACCGCGAAGGAGCTTCAGCTCCGGCTCCGCGGCCCCCGCGGTCAGCGGGAGATCTTCGCCATCACCGGGCCGAAGTACGCTTCGTACGACGCGGACCAGATCGCGGAGGCGGTCGCCATGGCGGCACCGCAGGACGCCCGGGGCACGGTCGCGTACGACGGCTACAGGGCACACGGGGAGGTCTTGTTTCACAGCACAGTCAGGCCGGAGCACTACGTCGCCGGCGAGATCTTCCGGGCTGGCGTTTCCTGGAGCACGGACGACACCGGGGGCGGGTCGATCGTCTGTCGTGCCTCAGTGACTGCCAACCTCTGTCTAAACCTCATCGTCATCGACAAGTCAGAACAGGATACCGTCAGGCTCCGGCACCAGGGCAGTGTCGAGAAGCTCGCACAGGGGTTCAGGGTCGGGTTCCAGGGAGCGCTCGCGAAGATCAGTCACTTCGTCCGGGCCTGGGACGTCGCCTGCGAAGACTCGATCGTGGACTCGGCGGTGGTGCTGGATGACTCCCCGGTCCCGACCGTGCGGGAGATCCTCATCGCCTCCGCTATCCGGGGGATGATGGAGCAGGACCTCGTCACGGTCCCGGGTCGCCGGGAGAACGTGATCGCGGGGGTGGTCGCCGCGTGGAAAATGGATGACTCCGGAGCGGGGAAGAGCTTGGACGGGGTGAACCGCGCGGCGCTCGCGAACGCGCTTACCCGGTACGCTCACGAGTCCGGGAAGCTCGACCCCTGGGAGCAGGACGTGCTCCAGACTCAGGCCGGCCAGCTCGTCTATGGGGCGGGACGGTATGCGAGAATCCCCCTGCTGAAGGAGAAGGCCTAAAAAGGGGCCTGATGTTTAAGCTTCGAGAGGATCTCCCTGCGGACGTGCTGGGAGATCCTGTCCATCAGGAGGGGAGGGACGGAGTTTCCTACCCTCCGGACTATATCACCAAATTTCCCCACAAAGAAATATTGATCCGGCCAGGACCCTATTCTCTTCACTTCCCCCGCAGACAGATATCTCTCACGCCATGGATGAATCATCCCCGACAGGGAAATCCATTCTTTGGTGACTGTTCCCGGGGTGTCATCCCAGGAGCACCATTTCGTGCTCATACAGCTGGCGTCGTTCCCCTTTAATCTCCGCCAGATCCCTAGATGACTACTCCAGAGCCCCCTCGGCTGACTCTGTGCCATCCTCTGGAGAAATTCCCCAAGTACTTTCCCCCCTACGTCAGGACACCCTTCTACTGCTTCCCGAAACGTGATCCCCCTACTAGATCCCGGGGGTACTCCTGGGCCGGCCCCCACCAGGTCCGACCGGACCCCCACGAAGATCATGCGCTCCCTGCTCTGAGGGATGCCGTAGTGCATCGCGTTCAGGAGCCAAGCCCCGACCTCGTACCCTGCCCCCCGCAGCGTCCGCAGGATCTCGGCGAAGATGAGCTTCATCTTGCCCTTGACCATCCCTGAGACATTCTCCATAACAAAAACTTTTGGCCTGAATATGCCAAGCATCCTGACGTACTCCCGGAAGAGTTGCCCCCTCGGATCATTCATGTCCCGCTTCCCGGCCGTGCTGAAACTTTGGCATGGTGGACTGCCGTCGAGCACGTCCAGCTCACCCGGAGTGATACCTGCCAGCTCGAGCGCCCGCTCCGTGGTGAGTTTCGAGATGTCCCCCTCGTAGACAGTCAACCCCGGGAAGTTCTGTCTCAGGCACTGGCACGCGTGCTTGTCCCACTCGACGGCGAGCAGCTCCCTGAACCCCGCAGCGGAGTACCCCAGGGAGGAGCCCCCGGCCCCCGCGAAGAGGGAAACCACGGTCGGCGCGTCTGGCTCACGCTGGGCCAGGTGTCGTGTCCACAGGTCGTCGAGCACTTCGACGTAAGGCCTCCTGCTGGAAGTCATCTTCTGGATCTGGTGCATGAAGAGGTTCTCCTTGATATGCTGAGCGACGCGAAACATGAGGAGGGGAGGGACGGAGTTACCGACGCGCTCGATCACTTCGGACGCTCGTCCTGGGAATTTGTACTGGTCTGGAAAGGAGGAGAACCTCGTGGCCTCGATCGGGGAGATCGCCTCTACCCTGTTCCCCGTCATCATCCTACTGTTACCGGTTTTCACCATGGTAGGGGCAGGTTGATACATCAATCGAAGAGGCTCCTTGTGTGTCTCTCATTCGACGCCGTGATATACCCGAGAGTCCCATCTGGAACACTCACGGCCTGTGCGATCGACACGATCTGAGAATTTCCTGGTGGGACACTCGGCTTCATTTCGGAAACCTATGTTCACAGTTCGGGCAGACGACGTACTTAACCTCGTCCTCAACATCTGTGTCGAACTTCCTGGGCTCGACAGGATCTCCCGTTCGAATCAACGCCTCGAGCGCCTCGATCATATCCGCAGGGACTTCCATCTTGACGTCGTCCAGCAGCCCCCGGAGCACGTCCAGGTCCGCCTCCGCCATCGCGCTCACAGGGTCGAACGTCGCGAGCACCAGGTCGGACTCCTCAGGTGTCAGGTCGAGCACAGCGACCCTGACCTGCTCGTCCCTCCGGATGTCCGCCCGGAGGTGACCGTCCACGAGCTGCAGCTCCCCGCTGGGGAGGCGTACTGCCTTCAGGACATCGACACTCCCGACCCGGTCGAGTATCTGCTCGAGCCCCCTGCGCTGCGCCTCCGGGTGCGTCCGCCAGTTGCGCGGGTTCGGGACGAGGTCCCCAGCCCTGACTGTGACGATGTCCACGATGCGGTCCCTGGTCACCTGAACACCTCCACCCTCAACTGCCTATCTTGGAGGGACACACGGACACAGGGGAGCTCGAACTCTGCGGAACTCAGGGCGTCCCACACCGCGAGAATGGTGTCCTCCGGAGTCCTGCCGTCAGGCAAGGCACGGACGACGTTGCGCACCTGTGTCACCGCCCGAGCAGAGAGCCCGTCGTTGTCCCACACGTCACCGCTGCCGGTACGCTCGAGCAGGGCACCCACCGTGACGACGACCTCCGTCCCTGTCCTCGTCCAGGCCGAAAACGTGTAGGAAAATTTCAGCTCACCCACGGCGCACCCCCCTCCGGTCGGGTCCGGAACACGTACCCCTCCCGGGCAGGAACCTCCACGCCCGCGAGCTTCGACGCGCGCACCCGCCTCACGGTGTTCCTGTTCACGCAGAGAATCCTCGACGCCTCGCTTTCGTTCCCCTCCGCCCACACCAGGGCGTCGAGCACCAGGTCCGCGTCGATTCGCTCGTGCTCGCGGCTCATCAACCCGTCAATCCGTCGCCTGTCCATCGCTGCCTCCATCGTTGCCGTATGCCTCCAGTGTACGCACCGAGAAAAAAACTGCTACCTGTGAATTATTATCTTGATCTTTCTGGTAGGGTTGACTATAGTAGATACAGGATTTTGTTTGACCTTTCTCTACTGGAGGACTGAAAATGCGCGGAATCAACAAGGTGATCTTGATGGGGAAACTCTCGGCACCCGAGCAGGTTGGCTCCGGGACGGTCAAGTTCTCGGTCGTCGTCGAGAACCACGGCGCGGGGACGGTCATGCCCTGCTCCGTCACGTGCGAGGCGACCACGAAGATCGCGGATGTGATCCTGCTCCTGGAAGATGGGCGCCAGGTGTACGTCGAGGGGCGACTGACTCAGCGAGAGGCCGGACTGGTCGTGACCGTCGACACACTCCAGGTCATCGGGAGGGTAGGATGAACTTCGAACAGATCGTCACCGACGCGACCGAAGACGCCTGGAAAAAGCTCTTTCTCCCGGAGAACGCCTGGCAGAACCTCTACCTGGTGTACACCCCCTCGACGGAAACTGAGTGGGGCACTGTCTCCGTCTTCATAGAATACGTCGACCTCCCGGGGGGCCAGGGTGCCGCACAAATTTCTCTGGAGAAAATCCCTCAGCACCTCGAGAAACACCAGTTACGTCGCTGGATTTGGGAGCGCTGCCGTAGCCTCCCCCTCCTGCCATTCGGAGAGGTAAAGTAACATGGGAGTCAAAGCAGAAGGCCGATTCATTGCGCTGAGTCGCCGACACTTCGATGAGCAGAACGAAGCCAGCCGCAGAGATCCTTGGAAACTCATACAAAACCAGGACGCAATCATCCGAGAGCGTGACGAAACCATCGCAGAGCTGCGCTCCAAAATCGCGGCTCTTGAGCACGACATCGAACGCGCGAAGCGGTGCATCCGCTCCGTCGAACTGTCCCGAAGTGTCGAGCGACAGGATCGAAAAGAAGAGCGCGAAAAAACACATGATCGGTATATGTCCGTCGTCAAGGATATGTTCCGGTTCAAGCGTTCCTGGGAAAAACTCTCCAAAATCGTCCGGATCGGGATGACTCCTGAACAGTACCACTCAGCTCGGCTCGAGCTACCTGGAGAAGTACCATGAACTACAAAGAGCTGTCCGCCCTCCCCCCGGAGGCGTACCTGGACCCTGAAAAATTCAGAACTGCGACCGACTCCCTGCCCCCGAGCAGGTACGCTCAAGAGCAGCACAAGAAGGGACTCCTGACCGGACTCCGCGCCCGAGAAATCACCATCTCCTGCTCGTCCGTCTGGGGCGCGACCATGCTGGACGGGGGCGCCCTCTCGAGCTACGAGGGGATAGGGTACCACAGCAAGACGGCCGAGCTGCTGCAGGGGTTCCTGGACTCCGGGTGCAGGATCGTCGTGTTCCGGCACGACCCCTGGGGGAACGTCTCGAGCACCGTAATTCGAGAGTACAAGAAACCGCACCCGCTCGCCACAAAGATCGAGGCTGCGCCGTCAGAGAAACGGTGCTCCTGCGGTGGGCAGGAAAAGGGAATGCACGCGATGGACTGCGATCTTGTCGTCGCTGTGATGGGCGAACACTTACGAGAGAACGAGATGCGAGACGCCCTAGACGCTTGTCTCGACTACTCAGATGGAGAAATACCATGATGGATCGAGCGACTGCGGAAGCCATCACCCTGCGGTGGGAGCACGAGAAGCACCCTGGCGAGCGCCCCACCATCAAGACAGTGTTCGACCTCCTAGGCGTGACCTGGGAAGAGTGGTGTGAGGCCTCGAGCATGGAATGGGTCCTCGCAGACCTTTTGAATGGGCTCGGCAGGGTGGACTGGTACGCACACGGAAAAAATCACAGGATCGACGGGGAATACCTCGTCAGGGAGAAAACGTGAAAACTCAAAAACAACCACTGTGTAAGGGCTCCGGAAAGCCTGGAAGCTTCGTGCGAGGCAAGGACCGTTGCCCCGTCTGCGGGTTCCCATTCCCACCACCTAGAACTGGTGACTGGCAAGTCCCTGTCATCCCGAAGCACCACCCAGGGAGGCCGACATGATACAGATACCCAACCCTGGAGAGTACGGAGACGGCTCTTTTCACAAGGTCATCTCCACGGAAGTCTGGCGCAAAGTATACTGGGGAGCAGACCTGATCCCCTGCAGGTCGCACCCGCAGCCTGTCCAGGTGTACCGGGTACCTCCCCAAGTAGACCTCCTGGGGAAGTGGTCCGGCGACTTCGACCACCGCGGCGCGTTCCTCGACAGCGCACCAAAAACCTCCAGGTACGAACTGAAACAGATTCACAGAGCGGGGCATTGTCTAGTCTGTGGAGAGCGCGCGAACCCCTACTGGAGACTGGACGAAGAGAAATTAGTCTCACCTGCGGTGGAGGATCCTTTCTGGACACCCCATGGGTGCGTCGACGCCTGGGGGCACAAAGAGTGCCTCGAAAAAATACAAAATGGCACAGTATCCCCCGACCCCTTCCGCAGATTTCCACCCTAAAATCCCCCTAAAAAGTGCAGTCAAGCCCCTACTAGACGACGTCACCAGTAAGCTATTAGGGGCCTTAGAATCGATTTTCAAAAAAGATAAGCTTTGCTATTGACCGACCCTCGATCGTGTCGCCTTGGAGCCCACAGCGATTTTGAGGGGGTCTAGATCCTGATCGACTTAGGCCAATCAGGAATTTTGACTCGAAAGACAAGTGAATTATTCAGTGAAATTATAGGTGTTCAGATTAGAAGCAGAAATACAACAGTAAAGAGTGTACAATAATTCACTACTCGGCTGGTTGGGAGGTAGGTTTCGAGCGGACGCGGGCCAGGACCTGACCGAGAATCTTGGCGTCCCCGCGGTCGATGGCCTTGGCTTCGTCGTCAGTGCAGGCCTCGACCACCTCGTCAGCCTCCCCGGGGGCCAGGGTGAGATCCGAGTGGAGCGTAACCTGGGAGTGCTGGGCGTACTCCTCAGGGATAGCCCTCTCGAGGAACCATGCGGCAGCAGTCCAGATCGGGGAAGCCTGAACTAACTCTGTGACCTCCCCCTTGGAGGCACCGTGCTCGTCCTTCGTCCGCCGAATCTTCGTCGTCTGAAAACCTTTGCTTGCTGCTAACCGTATGGTTTTCAATGCTTCCTGGGCAATCGCGCGCTTCCCGTCGAGCCTGGCTTTTTCGTAATCCTGTGAATATTTGATGCATGCCTGCCAGAGAGATTGGCTCATTTTGGACTTTTTCTTGTCATTCGCCCACACCGGGGGCTCGGGTTCCGTCCCGGCATCGATCCACTTCCAGACCGTTCCGGGCAGGAGGCCACACGCTCGAGCCGCGTCGGGGACACTGTCCCCTGCTGCTACGAGTTCAAGCACTGCCTGAGCGTCCGGCTGGTCCGGACCTGGTGAACGACGAGCCGGCATCAGAACGGTACCTCCATCAAATAATTCAGCACTGCCCGGAGGGCCTCCCCGAGACCTCGAGCGAACCTGTACTCGAACCCTGCCAGGAGCACCCTATCCCCCAGGGCGCGCTGCCCGTCCGAGAGCCTGCCCTTCCCTGCCTTGAGCTCGAGCAGGAGCGCCACGGGGCCGTGAGGTGTGACCATGCGCACGTCCAGGTCAGGCCAGCTCGAGTCCGCCCCCGCGCGCTTCGCAGACGCCCTCTGGAACGCAGTCCGGTGGTAGCCGAGCGGGGAATGGTGGACGACGACCACGCCGACCTTGCCGTCAGGCATCCACGCCAGAGGGTCCTGCCTCAGGGTCGAGACCAGGAGCGCCTGCGTCTCCTCTTCGAGCGGCACGGCAGAGACACCGGTGCGCTTCACGCGCTCCATCTCCCGCAGACCAGCATGGAAGTGGACCACCGTCTCGGCTCGCGCTATCGGCTCGTCGAGCGACGACAAGTCCCACGCTGACAGTGCCTTGCGGCAGGCCAGGGCCAGGTCGAGCGCTTCGGTGCTGTAGGAGTAGAGTGCCATGCTCACAGTATGACCGCCGGGGGGGTCGAGTGTCAAGTGAGAAAAAATCTGTTCAGAGTGAAAACAAGATCTACCTCATTCTATCCCTAAAATCCTCACATAGATCGAAAAAACAGCTATTTCTTCAATGATATCAAAGGTCGATCTAGCAGATCTAGCAGATCTAGGCATTTCGCGTTTATTTACCCTACAGGCCTCTATTCTCCCCCTGACTACTCAGTGCTATGTGTGCCACCCCCTCTATACTATATATTTAATATATAAAAAAAGAGATAGAATGATAGATCGAATGGCACTAACTTATCGAAAAATAAAGGATTTTTTCGATCTATCGAATAATTCATCAGGTAGATCACTGATAGATCGATAGATCGACAAAACACTGTATAGTGTATGAGCAAAGTTAACGAATTCAACGAGATAGAAAAACATGCTCCTGGCCTATAAAACAGCGCAATATAGACTATTAACAACGTGTGATATAGTCAACAAGTCGAAAAACCCAATAAAATCCATTCTGTATCGGATTCAGAATCAAAAGTCAACTAGATAAAAAGAGAGGAAAACGTAATGAAATCGATTCAGAAGGGGACTGAAGAGGAAAGAAGAGTGGCTATCTGGTCGGTGTCTCCGAGACCGAGAGACGACGCGGAGGCGAGTATCTCGGCACCGTCTACCTGGTAGACGTACTCGAGCTTCCCTTCGACCTTGCGTCGAAATTTTCTTCCTCGACTCAGAGACCGGAGCCCCTGCGCCAAGGCATCCCTCGTCACCTGGTCACGCCCCCCGTGCAAGAGTGGCCACCGTTCGTGCAGTGCCTCAAGGTTGACCCAGAGGTCTCCGTCCTGGACGTAGATTCTGGGGTGGTAGACCGGCCCGAGGTCCCCCATCACGCGGTCGGTCGCTGTTCGAACTCTTCGGTCGGCGTACTGGTCCAGGTATCTGCAGAGCGCCGCGACGATGTGCCGGTTCATCCCGACCTTGCCGGCGACCCTCGCCATGAGCGTCTCGGACGTCCCCTCAACGAGCAGCCTGTTCCCCGGGACGACCTTCCGGGTCTGCTCGAGCCAGAGAACGTGCCGGACCAGTGCCCCCCCTCTGACCCAGTCTTCGGTGTGCTCACGTCCCCCGAGCGACCGGAGGTACTCTCCGGCCTCCGGTCCGGCCTGGACGTAGAGTATCCTCTCGGCGATGGCCTCGATCGATTCTGTCGTGAGTTGTTCCCGGAGGTTCAGAGCTTCGTCGTCGTTGCTGGTGACCACCAGGCGGAAGCACGCCTCGAGCACCGCGTCGGGGAGGTGCTTCCGCTTTATGGTCCGTCGACTCCCCGTGACGACCGTGCGGAAGATCGCGGACGGAGAACCTCGACCGTTCGCCCTGTCCTGCATCCCTTCGTCCGCGACGACGAGCAGACTCTCCGCGAGCTGGCCGTCGAAGTTCGCGCTGAGCGTCTCGTAGGGCACGATGGCCCGGGACTTCCAGAGGAGCGCGAGCGCCTCCGGGAGCATGCTCTTCCCGATACCCTTCGGACCCTGGAGGTAGAGCACGCAGGTGGGGCGGGAGATCTTCCTGACCGTCGCCAGCCAGTCCAGCAGTGCTGGCGTAGTATCCCCACCCAGGAGCTCGAGCCAACAACCCACCTCGGGACTCTCCTGTGGTTCGTACTCGGCCCACGAAGCGCAGGCTTCGAACAGGGTCCGGGACTTCGGGTCGTACCTGCTGATGTCCTCCCCTGCCCGCAGGATGATCTGGTCCGCGAACGCGCCATCCTCGTGGAAAATTCGCTTTCCTTCGCGAGGTGCGCCCTTGTCTCCGACCGCCCGAGCCCCACGGGACGGGCAAAGATCCAGGACTGCCTTGGACACGTGGTCTGGTGAGTGTGGTCCCACGTATCCGTTCGTCCTGTCGTCCAGGACGTAGTACCCACGGCCGACGCGGGAGGATATTAGGAGCGGGAGGGTGGACGCGACGACCTGCTGCTCGAGCCCGTCGAATGGATCGGATGGAGGCTTCGGGGGAGGGGGTCGTTTCTCTCGCTCTTTCTCCGCGAGGGTCCGGACCCGATCCCTGAGTGTTTCCTCGTCCCCGATCTGTTGGGGGTCGTCTCGGCGACTCGCGAGCACGGACGGGAGCAGGAGCCGGACCACCACCTCCGGGTCGGGCCGGTCCATGGACGAGAGGAGCGCCCCCGCGGCGGACAGGATCAGGGTGTCCCTCCCCTGCTCGCCCATCTTTTCGATCCGCTTCCCTGGAGTGTTCGAGAAGGGGAAACCCCCCTCGAGCTGCTTTTTCAGTGGGGCACCGACCTTCACGAGGGACCAATCGTCCATCGTCGCGAGGGATGCTGGTTTTTCTGGTGCTGCTGTCGGTGCTGGGGGGACGAGTGTCAAGGTTGGCGCGGGGGCCTGGAGCAGGTTCAGCCAGCCCATCACGCTGAAGTCGAGCGGGAGGTCCTGTGCTACCCCCTCCCTGGTCACGTGCGGGAGACGCATGAGCCTCGTCCAGTCCTTGCACTCCTCGTTGATCGCGATGCCGTCGCGACGGAGCCGAGCCCTGAGCGCGGCGACGTACCGCTCCCAGTCGTCCGGGGGGAGCGGGGGAGACAACGGCCAGACCAGGTGGTAGCCTCCCCGCGTCTTGTACCAGCCCGCCTTGCCCGCCTCAGGTGAATTTTTTATGGCGCTGAGCTGGCCTATCCACCACTGCGGGGGGGTCTCCGTCCAGAGCTTATGCTCCGGCGTGTCGACGTCGAGCACGCACCAGTGGACCATGGGAGCGAGACCCTGGTCCTTGAGGTATTTGAGCCCTGACGGCCACTTCGTCAGCCGTGGGATACTGTCCTCTCCCGCGAGGTCGTACATGGTCAGGTGCGCGTCCGTCTCGTAGGCGCGCGTCAGGGCCTCGAGTCCGGGCTGGAGTAGGAATACCTGCAGGTCGTCGGGTGGGGGGTTGGTTCGCAGTGCCTTTATCTCCCGGCGCGGGAGTACCAGCAGCCGGGGGAGAGGGATGGGGGTATCTGCCACGCTCACCTCTTCATTTTTTGTTGCTTGATTTTCGGGGCGGGGGCAGGTATAATTTGCTCTGATCTCGCCCGCTACCTTCGCCCGGTCGCCGTGTCCAGCGGCACCGGGCTCTTTTATTTTGACTTCAATCCGCCGAAAAATCAATCCCCATCTTCCGTGAATTATTTTCTTGACTTTACCCTTTGCTCGATTTATGTTTGCACTATGAACAAAAAAATTTCAGTGCCTACTCTCCGAAAGCTGCTCGAGCAAGCGGCCGACGCCTGTAACCTGGCCGGGGAGCACTCCGACCACCCGCAAATCCAGGAGAGCATCCTCCGGGACGAAGCGACGAAGTCGGCGTTCGAGGCTGTGCTTCTCGCGCTCGACGGGGATAGCTCACAGCTCAGGGTCTACGCGAGCAGGGGGAAGAGTTTCCATTTTGACGAGGTGAAATCATGAGCTGGTCAGATGACAATGGTGGGTTTTTCCTTGGGCAGTGTAAGGTCCTCCAGGTGACCGACAAAGCGTTCCTTCTGGACTCTGACGAGGTGGGGGAGGTCTGGATCCCGAAGAGTCAGATTCTGGAGGATTCCGAACTCGACGCACAGTCGACTTTCGGGGACAAGGGTGCCGTCGAGATTTCCGAGTGGTTCGCAAAACAGAAAGACTGGCTATGACACTCTCCGAGCGAATCGTATCCTCCGCGTTGTCCCAGGTCGGGCACAGAGAGTCAGCTCCGAACGTGACGGAGTACCACGACTGGTACGACTCGCACGGGACGTACAGCTACCGGGGTCAGGCCTGGTGCGCGATATTCGTCTGCTGGATCCTCGGACAGGTTGGCGCGAGGCTCCCGACGATACAGGGCATAGAGTACGGACGGTACCCCGGCGCCGCTGCGGTGCGATATCTGCGCGACTGGTTCGGCTGTCAGGGGTGGAGTGTGCTCTACCTCTGCCCCGGAGACATCGTCTTTTTCACGTGGTCTCACGTCGGCGTCGTGGTCGGGGTCGACCCCGCGGGGCGGTACATACTCACGGTCGAGGGGAACACGAAACGACCGGGGGAGGACTACTCGGAGTGGGTGTGGGTCCAGGCCCGTCCGATCGAGGCTGTCCGGTGCTTCTGTCGGATACCTGAGAATTATTTTCCGGCAGTGTGAATTTTTTATGTTGATCTTTTTCGAGCGGTTGATTATGGTAGAGACAGAATTTTGATTTGGGGTGAGCATGGACAAAAAGCCTTTCATGATTTCCGTCTCGAAGCTGAACGACGCGGACACGTGCCTCCGGCACTGGCACTGGCAGCACGTGATCGGCGTTAAAGTGGAGATCCCCCCCGACCGCCAGCGGGTGATCGACATCGGGACGGACATCGACCGGCAGGTAGAGGAGTACATGCTCGGGAAGCCCTCGCAGGTCTCCGGGGCCGCTGCGGTCGTCGCGAAGCACTACCCGATCCCAGGACAGTCCTGCGTCCAGGTCCAGCGGTGGGTCCGGTGCGACTGGGCGGGGGCTCCGCTCATCGGGAAGATCGACCTCCTGACCGGGCCGAGCACGGTCTGGAGTCCACTGAACCGTGCGCAGAAAAAAGGGCAGATCCGGGTAACTGATCTGAAGGTCGTCAAGGATCTCAAGTGGGCGAAGACGCTCGAGCAGCTCGACAGCGACCGGCAGACGATCGCCTACGCGGTCGGGATCCACCGGGAGGCGAACCGCCCCGTCCCGAACCTGTTCGAGGTCTCACAGGTCAGCGTCGAGCGGACGGCACCGTACCGAGCGCAAGCCCTGGTCCGGGGGGTCGGGATCAATCAAGCGACGGAGCTGGAGGAGCGCGACCGCCCTTTGGTCGCGACCATGCGCGCAGCACTGGCAGAGGAGAGCACGCTCGAGCTGCCTGCGGCAGAGCGCGCGACGTGTGAGAGGTGGTATGGATCCGAGTGCCCGTTTTATGCTCGGTGTCACGGGGCGAGGGCGGTCCACGTCTCGGACTCGCTCGGGGCGCTGCTCGACGCGGGGGCCGGGAGAGGTTCGGGGGGAGCCGGGAGGACGATAGACAGCATCGCGGAGGGGACGGCCCCTGCCGCACGGGAGGAAAGTGTGAAAAATCTTATCTCGCCGCCCGACGCGGCACAATACGAGGAGAGGACGATGGACGCAGTGTTGCGCAGCAGAAAGACGATCATGCCAGGCGGGAAACAGTACCTGGCGATCCAGGGTGACCGCCACGGGAAGCACTGGGAGCTCCGGTGTTTCTCCGGTGCGTGGAAATTTTACGTCGGCGACAAGCTCGACGAGGCCGAGTCCGCCCCCGGGTTCCACCAGCTCAGTGCCCCGTCCGGGACGCACAGGGCGGAGGGGAAGGCCCCCGGGTGCGAGGAAATGGACATCGTCGGACTCAGGACAATCTATATCCCGCAGCTCGAGGCCTGGGACGCGGAGGTCGCTCCGGTGGCAGAGGCTGCCTCCCTCCCGGTGGCCGAGACGAAGTCGGCCGAAGAGGAGATCTTCGGAGACGCAGCACAGCAGGTCGCAGCCCAGACGGAGGGGACGACTCCCGCGGTGGACGAGGGGAAGGTCAAGGAGCTGACGTCGGTCGGGCTGACCGAGAACCGGGCGCGGAACATCGTCACAGCGGGGCACACGCTCGAGTCACTCCGGAGCGGGGCCGTCAAGCTGATCGACCTGACCAGGGTTCCAGGGATCGGGAAGACGGTCGCGGCGCAGATCCTCGCGCAGCTCGTCCGGAAGGAAGAGCAGAAGTCCGAGCTTGAGGTGAAGCCCGAGCAGAAGCCGGAAGAGAAGCCCGAGCAGAAGCCGGAAGAGAAGCCCGAGCAGAAGCCGGAAGAGAAGCCCGAGCAGAAGCCGGAAGAGAAGCCCGAGCAGAAGCCGGAGCCGAGACCTGGCAGCAGGTACGAGCTCTTCGTCGACTGTCGACCAGTCGGGCGGGCAGACGTGCGGGAATTCTCTGACGTCCTCCGGCCGTACCTCAAGTCCATCGCCGAAGCGAAAAAGGTCCCCGACGCCCTGCTCGTTGAACCTGGGTACCTGCTTCCAGGACTCCTGACCGAGCGATTGATCGCGTCCCCCCCGGCGTCCTGTGTGATCGTCGTCGACAGCTCGGACAAGCTCTGGAAGGATACCCGGCACTTCTGGCTCGATCGGCGCTCGTCTCTGGTCGTCGGCACGAAATAGACTCCGACCCTCTGGCCGTCGCGGTGGTCATCTCGCAGCGAACCAGAGGGGGGCCTCCGCCCGGGGAGCGTCCGCGACGGCGCTCCAAGTTTTCCGCCCCCGCGGCGTGGCAGGCCCCCCCTTTCTCTCGTCGGTGTAGTTGTATCGCATACCTGTACACGTGACAGGAGGCCTGGGTTAGATTCCCGGACGAGAGATCCTTTTTTCTTTTGTGTCGGTGTGGTGAAAACATGGGGAGTCGTGCAGGGAGCGTGTAAATCGATTGTCCTGTCCTGCATTTTGTCCCCACCAGGAGAGAGGCCTGGCACCGACTTTTACCTTTTTGGAGCACGAAATGAAGACCAAGAAAACACTCGAGCATAAGGCAAAGATGGTTCGCAAGTCGATCGAGCGGGAGTCTCTTCGCAGAGGCATCGTCGAGTGTCGGAAGGGGATACAAGATCCATTGGTCGATAACGTCCATTTTTTCCCTGCGAAGACTGTGGAGCAGACCGTCGAAGGGAAGACCACACCTCCGGACGGTGACCAGTCATGAGGACACGCCCCTCCGAGACCAGCCGCATCCTGTCCCTCCCCCTGCGGGGGGCGCACCCAGGGAACGCTCGGGCCAGGCTCGAGTCACTCCTGAGTGCCCGCCCGCAGGTGGTCCAGCCGCATGATAAAGGCTGGCCCGGGACGGCGCACGCGGGGAAGCGGGAGCGGTGCGACTGCTCGGACGGGTCCTGTCAGCACCTGCTGACTGTCCAGGCCGAAGCGCTGACGGAGGCGCTCGTCCAGTCCCGCGTCCATCCTGACAGGCTGGTCGTGGGTAGGATAGGAGTCGGCGGGGGCAAGACCTTGATCTCCCTCCTGCTGCCCTCCATCCTTCCGTGCAAGCGACCGGTGCTGCTCGTCCCTGCGAAGCTCAGGTCGAAGACGCTCCGGGCGATGCCGGAGATCAAGCGACACTGGCGGGTGCGGTCGGATATCCTCCTGCACAGCTACGAGGAGGTAAGCGTCAACCCGGAGCTGCTCGACGAGCTGGGGGCTGATCTGGTGATTGGAGACGAGGCGCATAGACTGGCTAGACTCCAAGCAGGACGCACGAGGAGGGTGCTCCGGGTTGCAAAGAGACGACCGGAGATCCGCTGGGTATGGCTCAGCGGAACGTTCGACAAGCGGTCCCCGAAGGACTCCGCGCACCTGGTCGAGCTCGCGCTCCGAGACGGCTCCTACCTCCCTATAGACGAGAATGAGCTCAAGAGTTGGCACAACGTCCTGGGGAGCCGTGGCGTCCCGGAGGCGACTGACTGGGGCATGTTCCGCCCCATCGTGGACGCCTGGGGGGAGCGCCCGGAGCGGTGGGACGAATCCGCCTCCGCGCGTCTCCAGCTCTGCCGTGAGGCGCTGGACAAGAGGGTCCGAGCGACCCCCGGGGTGGTGACGCTCCAGACCATGTCCTGCGATGCGTCGGTCATCCTGCGGCGCGTCCACAGGGACTGTCCTCAGGAGATCCGGAGCGCGATCCGGGAGATGACCGACACGGGGCTGATACCTGGCTCGAGCGGCGCCGCAGCCCTCGGGGACGTCGAGGTCACCCGCGCGTCGGAGACCCTGGCGATGGGGTTTTTCTACAGGTGGGCGTGGGAACGCACACGGAAGGGGGAGCCGGACAAGGACTGGATGGGCGCCAGGTCGTTCTACTCGAGCGAGCTGAGTGACTACCTGGTGATAGGGGGGCAGGGGGAGCGCGACGGAGTAGACACCCCCGGGCACGTCGCGCGTATCGCGGAGTCCGACCCAGGGAGACTGCCCCACGGGCTGGTCGCCGCGTACCAGGGCTGGTGCCTGGTCCGGGACAGGTACAGGATAGCGTACCTCGACGACCACCCGGGGGGAGGGGAAGAGGTGATTCCCGTCGAGCCCGTGTGGCTCACAGCTGACGTGGTCGGGTGGATGGTCGACGAGCTGGAGACTCCGGGGACGATCGTCTGGTACCACCACCGGGCCGTTGCTCGAGCCCTCCAGGGTCTCGGCGCCCGAGTGTTCCTCCGAGGGCAGGAGCCCCCGAATGACGGGGTGAGCTGCTGCCTCTCGGAGCACAGTCATGGGGAGGGGCACGACCTGGAGTCGTTCGGGCGGATGGTGATACCCTGCCCGACCCCGTCCGGGTCGCACGTCGAGCAGCTCATCGGGCGTATCCACCGTCCCGGTCAGCAGCGGGACGAGGTGGAGGTCGACCTCTGGACGCACGTCGACCGGCTGGACGAGTCGGTTGACCGTGCCCTGGTCGACGCGAGGTACCTGCATTACAGTGGGACCCTGCAGAGGTTGATCGTCGGGACGTGGGAGTGAAATTTTCTTTTTTTATGTGAGGTGAATCATGAGATGGATTGAGGACATACGGGAGAATCTGCGCATGCTGGAAAAAGAGCTCGAGGAAAAAGACGAGCGAATTCTAGGGTTCGAGAAAGAAGCCCAGCAGAGGGACGAGAAGATCGCAGAACTCGAAGAGAAGATCTCAGACTTCGAGTGGAAGATCGAGGCACTTAAAGAAGAACTTCAAGAATACGATGAGTGAATTTTTCTCTTGCTTTTTCATCGATGAAATGTATACAGTGTGAACAGTCTACTCCAGATTCCTGGAGTCCGTGGCCCGCGGGACAGGGCAAAACGAGAATGAGAACAGAAAGGGACAGGAAGTGGGAACATTCGACTCGTATTCGGACAAGATGATCAGAGATGCCGAGGGTTTTGGGAACGCGCCGTATTTCGATACCCCTGGGCGGTACACGTTACGCATCGTGCGACACGTACTAGGGACATCGAAGAAGTCCAAGGACTCAACCGTAAAGGTTTCAAAGTTCGTGATCGAGTTCGAAGTGGTTGAGGGTGGAACGGAAAAACACCCAGAGGGTTCTCGCAGGTCGAGGGTGTCCAAAATGTCCCCTGCAGACGAGAACGTCTCGACCAAAATCGGCGCGATGAAGGCGCATTTCGAGGCCGTTTCTGGGACGCCGCAGAGTGAGATCGACAAGGAATTTCTGGAAGCTGTGGAGAACGATCCGCTGAAGTACGAAGGGATCCTCGTCAGGGCAGAGGTGCTCGAGAAGATCAAAACGAAAGCGGGAGGTGATTTCACGCCCATGAACTGGTATCCGTACGACGAAGAGGAGTCCGAGCAGTCGTCCCCCGCGACCGTCTCGACTGAGAGCGCTCCGTTCTGAACCGTCCGCAACCCAGGGCGCCGCCGGCTGGAAAGTCTGACCGGTGGTACAATAATCATTTTTGGGGCTGTTGTTCGGCGCACGATGTCGTCAGATTGTGGAGGAGGACTCCATCGGCCCCACCACCTCCTACACCAGACCGGCAGAGTGGACTCGATCTGCGTATGCATGCTGCGAGGTGTACAGGTCACCGGGGAGCACTGGTAGAGCGACGATCCGGTGGCATTTTTTCCGTGTCCGAGGTGTGTTGGGTCGCACAACCGACTGTTAATCGGCAGGCTGAGGTTCGACTCCTCACGGACACACATTTCTCTTTTGTGCCTGCCTGCGATTGTCGAGCACTCGGCACGTGACGAGGCGGCGGAATAGACTGCTTGCAGGCACATTTCCTTTTAACTTCGAGAGGTTACCTTGATTCTCCGGAACTTCGACACTGAGACCGCGACAATCATCCCCGGGAACCTGACGCCCCCGCTCGTCTGCCTGACGTGGACCGAGCGGCAAGGATCCGAGCTGACACGGAACATCCTGTCACCGAGGGACGGTGTCGAGTGGTTCCGAGCGCAGCTCGAAGATCGGGACGTCGCCATCGGAGGGCACAACGTTACGTTCGACCTGGCGGTCATGGTCGCGTCGGAGGCGGAGCGCTACCAGTTCGAGCTGATGGCCCTGGTGTTCCGAGCGCTCGCGGAGGGCCGGATCTCCTGTACGATGATGCGGGAGAGCCTCCTGCTGTTGGCGCTGGGGGTCCTGTCCTCCGACCCCCGGGAGGGGAACAAGAAACCCCTGACGAACCTAGGGGCTTGCGCGAAGAGGAGATTAGGCCTCGACATCAGCGCGGACAAGAAAAACCCCGACGCCTGGCGGCTCCGGTACAGCGAGCTGCTGGGTATCCCGATCGACCTGTGGCCTGAGGACGCAGTCAGATACGCGGTCGATGACCCCAGAATCAGTATGCTGATCTATGAGAATCAGCAGGCGGAGGCCGAGAGGGACGGGTACACGGACCCGGACCAACCCTGGCTCATCGTGGACGAGGGGCGGAAGATCGCCGCCGCGTGGGCACTACATCTGTGTTCCGCCTGGGGTATGCGGACGGACCCGGAGCGCGTTGCGACGACGACCGCGCGGATAGAGCTGGCCAGCCAGGCCGTCGAGTCTCTGCTGCTGAGCACGGGGCTCGGGGAGGCAAAGACGAAGCAGGGGAAACCGTACGTCGGCCAAAAGAGAAAAAAAGTCCAGGAGCGTGTCGCCGGGGTGTACGCGGGGCTCGGGATCGATTCAGCGAGGCTCCGGCTCCTGACCGAGGGCGACGGAGAGGACGAAGAGTCGGAGGGAGAGGATGAAGAGGACTCCGGGGACCTGACACCGGAGCAGGGGAGGATTCTCGAGGCCATCGTCAAGGACCCCTCGAACGTAGACCTGCCCCTCGTCGCCGCGATATCGAACCAGCTCGAGCCGTATCCCCTGGTCCGGTTCGCGTGGCGGGACGCAAAGACGGACGAAGAGAAGGAGTTGGCGGGCCAGCACCTGGGGATGATCTGCCTCGATAGAACAGGGCAGGAGTTCACGCTCCCGTTCTCGAAGGAGACCGGCGTCATCGCAGGGAAGTGCGAGGGACAGGTCATCTCGAAGATCGACCCGGCCGGAGGGGGGACGTCGTACCGTGACAAGCGGACGGGTGCGATCGTCACCCCCCTGACGCCCCCCTCGAAGTCGTTCCCGGAGGGGCAGGTCTCGTGGGGCCGCGCCGTCCTGGAAGAGTCCGGCGACCCCGTCCTGCTCATCCTGGCCGCGCTCGGGAGAGTCACGAAGCTCCGGACCACCTACGTCCCGCAGCTCATCCACGGGACGATACATCCCATCCAGCCCAGGTATTGGATCCCGAAAGAGTCCGGCCGGACCAGTTGCTCCGGGCCGAACGTGCAGAACCTCCCCGCGTTCGGGGGAATCCGGGAGTGCTTCGTGGCCCGGGACGGGTGGGCGATCCTCGCAGCAGACATCGACCAGGCCGAGTGTGTCGCGTGGGCGCAGTGGTGCCTCGAGACGTTCGGGTTCTCCCGTATGGCCGAAATTTTGCGGGAGGGGCGGGACCCACACCTCTGGACCGCGATACACTTCCCGCAGCTCGCGGGGGTGAGCTATGAGCAGGCCTCTGCGTGGAAAAAGGATGGACCTGGAGTAATCGATCGGTGTGGGATTCCCAGGCACGTGTTAGATCAGGCACAGACTTGGGCTCTGGACGAGATTACGCTCAGACAGTGCTCGATCCTGGACCTCCACCTGTGTCCTTACCTTCATTCCTTCATGAGTAGTAGGGATACGTCAGGTTGTGTATCGTCTGAGCACATGACTCACCTGTCCGACGAGGATGCCCGATTTGTGGTCGGGTACCTGGTCGTGAAGGTCATGCGCCAGTACGCGAAATCCCCCGGCGTGTTCGGCTGGATGGGAGGGATGGGCGCGCCGACACTGGCGAAAGCCGCGCGTGGGTACGGCGTTGAGACGACTGTCGAGCAGGCGCAGGAGGTGATTGACGTCCTCAACGACACGTTCCCGGAGGGGAGGAAAGCGGGGCGCTGGGTCGGGGACAGGTGCTCCGGCGACTCGACGTTCACCTTCACGCAGCGGGTCTCTGGCCGGAGACGAGGGGGGTGCAACTACACGGCAGGGAGAAATCAACCGTTCCAGGGTGGTATCGCCGACCTCGCGGGGGACGTGCTTTTTCACGTCGCGACGGAGTGTTACACGGGGATGATGCCTGGGGTCCGAGAGGAGCAGTGTCGGATAGCTCAGAGTGTGCTCGAGCTCTGGCCCGGAGACATAGCTCACGAGGCCGTAGAGGTCGTGGCAGGGAGGCTGTCCCCTCTCTACGGTGCGCGCCCCTGGGCGTTCGAGCATGATGGGTTTTTGTACGAGTGCCCATACGACGCCTGGGGGCCGGGGCGCGCCACGCTCGCGGCGAAACGGCTCGAGACCATTATATCGACGAGGGGGGCGTTCTGGTTCCCCGACGTCCCGATCCGGAGCACAGCAGCATACGCGCGCCGCTGGATCAAGGACCGGAAAACCGGGCGGGAGATCAAGCCGGTCTACGACACGGACGGCTACCTCGCCCCGATGGAGTGAATTTTTCTATTGACTATTTTTTCGATACTTGTATAGATTAGATACAGGTTTAAATTTTCACAGCAGGAGGGTATGTCATGTCGATAGGAGTAGGGGATCTGGTGTACAAAATTTCTGCGTTCGACAGCTCGGGCGCGTTCCTCAGTCGATTGACGGACAGGATCCTGAGGGGGATCAGGGAGGGCCAGCGCGTCCAGGACTCTCTGAACGAGGGGTTGGTGGATGTGCTTGGACTCGATCTGTCCCTCCCCTCCTGCACAGCGCAGCCGGGGGACCAGGTCGCCACCCGGGGCGGTGTCGAAATTGTTGAGGGGGACCGAGAGTCCAACAAGGAGGTGTGCAAGGATATCCTCCGGACACTCGGGCTCGAAGATCAGGTCGACGTGTGGAGGGGGAAGCTGGAAAAATATCAGGGTGCGCGGACCGACCTCGAGCTCCTTTCGGAGAACCTCGACGAAGCGATACGGATCAAGATCGGGGGCGTGCTCCAGGCCCTGATCGACGACGGGTGCGAGAACGTCGCGGACGGGGTCAAGGACCTGGAGGGGTTCGTCGAGGTATGCTGGCCGAAGGTGCGCGGGCTCGCGGAGTCCGTTCTCGGCGCAGACGCGAATCCCGAACAGGAGACCATGGGGGTCGTCACAGAGGCGCTGAAAAAGCGCTCCTATCAGGACGTGCTCCACGACCTCCAGGTGATGGTGGAGCGAGAAGAGGTGATTCAAGGGAAAATCCAGAAATTGCTTTTTCGAGTGGCTGGGGAGTACCGGGGGGAGATGGGAGCTCTCGAGATGCTCGAGCGTCTCGAGAAATTTTTCGGGGACGCCCCCGAATTCTGAGGAGAGGGAAAACCGATGCCTATGTCACCGGAAGTTACGGCCGAAGTCCTGCAGGTGTTCGAGGGGGGGGAGCAGCTTGGGGCTGCGGAAGTCATGAAAAAAACAGGTCGGGGGCGCGTCGCTTACCGCGCCCTGAACGAACTGCTCGCGGACGGGCGGGTGGTCAGAGTCCGTCAGGAAGAGACGGCGCGGCGCCCCCGGTGGATATTCGGGCTCCCGGAGTCGGCCCCGTTCTGAGGAGGTTCTCGTGTGCCACCTATTCGCGTTCCTCTGGCCTGACCAGATAGAGCAGATCCGGCAGATCGCCAGGGAGGTCTGCCCGACGCCTGAAAAGCTGGCGGAGGTTGAGGCCTGGCTCGACGGGCTGTACAATCTGTTGCCACCCTGGGTCCGGAGGGAGCCGTGAAAATCAAAATCACAGGAAACTCTGTGGTGATCACGGCGGACACAAATGAGGTACTCATACCGGAGATCACTGCGGTAATGGCCCGACACAGGGGAGGGTCCGTCGCCATCACCAGAAGACAAAATGTCGACGCCACACGTATAATCCTCCACGGGGAGAGGATCGAACTAGATGTCGCAGACAAGAGGACGTACCTGTGCACGTCACCATCGAGATAGACGACCGGGAGGCAATCTACCTGGGAGAGGAGCGCTACCTCGCGGGGGAGGCTACAGGCCCCCGCGGTCGTCAGGTCGTGAGCTGGGTCCCCGGGGCGTACGGCAAGGTTGTGTCTCTCGACGCCCTGATCGAGCTCTGGCTCGAGTTCCAGGTGGACCCACGATACGAGACCGTCAGGCATCCGGAGGGGTCGCGCGATGGTTCAGGCCCCGTCCACGCCGACGCGTCGGACGAGTGGAGCTACCGTGAGCGTCGGCAGCTCCGGGAGACGATGGGGAAGGACCCCCGGAAGGTCGAACGAATGCGCACTGTGAACGCGCGAAAAAAGGAGATGGCGTGGTAGGACCCAGCAGAAAAAACCCCCTCCCAAAAGCGGAACAGTCGCCGAATGGCGTCTACTACACACCAGGCTGGCTGGTCCGCCTCTGGGTGGAATACCATACCCCCCGGTGTCCGAGCAGGATAGTCGACGTGGGGGCCGGGGACGGTCGACTCGGAGAAGAGTTCGGCGCGATCTGGATGTTCGACGTCGATCCGAAATCTCAGAGTGTAGCCAGGGAGGACCTGTTCCGACCGCTGATAGTCCCCTCCCCTATCGGCGACCCCCTCTCCATCGTCTCGAACCCCCCGTTCGGCGACGTCCAGCGGTGGCTCCTGCGGTGCCTCGAGCTGTGCGGCCCGGGGGGAGACGTCTCACTCCTGCTCAGGTGTGGAGTGATGCAACAGGTGAGCTGGCCAGTCTCCCCGAAGCGCGCGGTTTTGCCGAAGCATCGGGTGGCGTTCGAGGTTGAGGAGGCCTACGCGCTCGAGGTGAACGCGCGGAGGGCTCGGCAGGGGAAGTCCCCGTCAGCGTTCCGGGACGCATCCGTCCCGACCGGGTGGCATCTAGGGAGCCCCGGAGACGACCACGGGATCTTTACCTTCGAGCCGGAGTGGTCCGGCTCTTGTGATACCATATACGTGGACTGCGAAAAATACATGAGGCCGGAGGGTTGAAACCATGACAGACCAGATCCCGATCGTCGATCCATCCAGGCAATTTTACGTTTCCGCGACGTACGATGAAACACAACGGGAGTTCGTCGTCCTGCTCGGGCCGTTCGAGACGCACCAGGAGGCTTTGGATCTTGTCGCGACAGCTCGGAGGCTGGCGGAGATAGTCGACCCACGAGCGTGCTGGTACGCGTACGGGACGTGCTCGAGTCTGAGGGTGAGTAAGAAGACCGGGCTGGCGATCGAACCGAAGAAAGCGATCTTCCGGCCAGGTGTTGATGGGACGTACGACGCGATGGACTCGGACGGGGTGACAGTCGTCCGCGAAGGGTTGAGACTATGATCGAATGCCAGAAATGTGGCGACGACGACATGGTCCGAGAGGTGATCGAGGGGGAGGTGTACCTGACGTGTGAGTCCTGCGGGGAGAGTATCCCCACAGATCAGAAAACCGAAACGGAGGTGTGTCGTGCAGAACCTGAGAGACGAGACTGGAGAGGGTGGGTACGAAGTTGCAGGGGAGTTAATCGATCTGACCAGCAGGATGGAGGATGTCCCTGACCACGTGCTCGAGCGCAGCCTCCCGCCGTGGGGGTGGTCGCAGTGGCTCCTGTGTGCCCTGTCCTGCGTGCTCGTAGTCGCCGGGGGGTTCCTGGTGCTGTCCCTGCTCGGAGGCATGGCGATGGTCGCGGGGAGCAGGTAGCAGTTGGTAAAACCTAGGGGGAGGGGAGGGTTGAGATCATGACTGAAAAACTGGAACAGGTAGGCAGTGGGATCCGTGTGAACGAGCAGCTGGATGTCGATTCGGAGTACCCTCAGGCGAGTCAGGAGTATCCTCGTGTGGACTTCGAGACCGCGATCTGTGGCGCGAAAAATCCAACGTTCGCAGTGTTCGACCAGCGGATTCGTCAGCGGGACGAGTCGATCGCGACCGTGCTCAGGGTCGTCGAGAAGATCGTGTCTATCGGAGAGAACGACTACTCGTTTGCTGAGCGGTGGGGGGTTGAGATCTCCGAAGCGCGTGATTTGATCGACGCGATGGAGACACTCCGAGAGTTGGCTGGGAACGTCCCGGCGGAGACTATACGTGAGAGGAACGCGTCCGCGATCGCGGACCTTGACGCAGCGTGCAGTGGCCTGGAGTCGATGGTGGGTGAGATCCGAGCGTCGATCGAGCGGTCGCAAGAGCTGGTCCGGGACCTGGGGAAGGGCATGCTCGAGCCGTGGGAAGCGCAGGTGGCGGACGGGTGGAGAGAAGAGCACGCGGCACGCAGGGAGGCCGCGATCAAGGGGCTGGGGCTCGACACGGTCCCGAAATAAACGCTATATCAGCCCCGGCGTCGGGGTAGGGATCTCACGGACGGGGACGCCCTCCCCCGGGAACTGGCAGCACCATGGCCACATGCCGGGACAATTCGGGGGGCAGTTCGGCCAGGATGTCCAGCGAGCAGCCCCCCAACCGATCGACACTCCCAGAATAACCAGCAAAATCCACGAAATCACCTGCTTCCGCATTGCATCTCCGTTCGAGCTATTGTGGTGTTCTCTCCGACTCTATTTTGTTGTGGTCTCAGTGTGACTACCAGCACCAGGGTCGCCGCCAGGAGGAGCGCCAGGAACACCGCCCCCGCCCTGCCCCACGATTCCCGGCGACGCCTCCAGAGCTTGACGCTGGCCCGTAGTGCGAGGATCGCCTCCGTCGGGGGGAGCCCCATAGACGAGACGATCGATCGACCGAGAGCCCCGTGGGTCGGCAATCGACCAGGCAACCTCGAGCGAACGAGCTGAAGCCTCGAGCGCCCTGTCCCGGTCCCTTTTCGCTGCGACGTACTCACGGTGGGACTCCCACCAGACCCCGACCGCTCGGCAGAGGTCTGCGTACACGCGTGCAACGGCGGGGCAAAATATCTCGGGTTTCGTGATTCTGACCACGAGCACGAGCAGGGCGCACCCGAGCAGGGGAGCGAATCCGTACTTCCCGACGATTGCAGCGATTTTTTCCAGTTCATCCACGACCTCTCCTATAGTGTGCAGGTGTCCCACTCCGGACCGATTGCGCAAAAAGTCAGGACGACGCTGGACCAGTCGCACAGTGTCGCCCATCCGTACATCACCGAAAACGAATACCACTCCCCGACGACAGGATCGGCAGGCATCCCCAGGTCGCAGGAGTACCCACAGTACAGGATCTCAAAGTCACCGACCCAGAGGCACAGATCCGCGTCTACGTCTCGGACCAGGGAGGCATCCCCTTCGACGGTCAAGTTTCCGGAGGGGGACACGGACACGGACACAGAGCGCTGAATGTAAGGCTCTGGTGTAGGTGTCGGGGTGACATCAGGAGTGGCCTCTGGTGTATCCTCTGGACATTCAGGGAGAACGGGACCACACGAAAGCAACACCAGACACAACAGGTAGATGTACCTCATCGATAAAATCTCCTACGGGCAATCGAACGTGACCATGACTCCTCGGAATTGCAGTGTGTTCCCTCCACCTGGGGTATTGTTATTCATCGTTACGCGGAGATAGTAAAGCCTCGAGGAAACGAGTGTTTCCGTCAAGGCGCCACTCCCGGTGCTGATCTCCCCCGTGCCTGCCCCGAGTACAAATGACGCTTCGGTCGTCGCTCCGACCTGGTCTGGCGTTCGACTGAGGAGCTCGAGCGTCATCACCTGCCCCCCTGCGGTCGGGCGGTTTCCTGTCATCGTCAGGAGGGTGATCCTGGTCCCGTACTGTAGCTCGTTCAGGCTCCGACTAATCGCGTAGTAGTCCACCGAGTCGTTCGGGGAGTCGATGATGTACGAACCCAGGGCGTCGCTCGTGAGGTTCGGATAGTCGGTAGACTCTCGAACCGGCCGGAAGTCGTTCGCACCGAGATGGATTGTCCCCTCCCGGAGGTAGCACCCCTCGTAGTTGCGGAGGTGACCGTCGAACTGATGCGTCAGCCACAGGCTCAGATTGTGGGTGATCTGGAAACCAACCACGGGGTCGGTGTCGAGGTTGTGGTACTGGACGTCCAGCTTGACGTCGTTCTGGTCCCCCGTGCACTGGACCTCGAAATGAGCTCCCGCGTCCGTGTGCTGCGGGTAGACGACGTCCCGAAACTTCTGGCCCAGCTCAGCCAGGAACGCGTGGAGGTAGTTCGCCCTCCCGCTGGTCAGCCCGGTGTTGTTCAGGTGACCGGCGATGATCTCACCGTCCGCGGGGACGGACTCGACGTCCCCCGCCGCGGCGGAGTCCGCCCAAATCGCGTCCGTGACGCTGTGCCAGAGTGCTCTTGTCAGTGCTGTTACGCTCACGTTTTACCTCAAAATTCGACGTCGCCTGCGAGCTATTAGAGCCCTTAGAATCGATTTTCTGAAAAGATGAGCTTTGCTATTGACCACCCGTCGATCGTGTCACCGGCGAGCTGTGGCGCGTTTTCGGGGGTCCCGATTCTTGATCGACTTAACTCATTCAGGAAGTTTGTCGATCTTTTCAAGTGAATTATTCAAGTGAATTAATTGCTTACAGTGCGAGCAATGAATTATTCTCCGATCTCAGCCGCGAGGTCGACGCAGAGGAGCCCCCGCGTCGCGCCGCCCTCCTCAGAAAACCCGTTCGCCCCCCCGGCCCCGAACGTGAACGCGGTCAACACCAGGTCGATGATCTGCCCGATCTGGACCCCGGCAGGCTTCGCGCGTGCGACGCACGTCGCGACGTTTAGCGCGGCCTCCGGACTCGCGAGCCAGTGGACGTTCGAGACGACCTGGATCGAGAAGCACGCCGGGGGGGACTCCCAGAGCGACTGGTTCCCGATAACTCCGTTCACCAGACCGTTCACGATGCTTAGGAGCTCGTCCGGAGTGCCTTTGCTCCTGAGTACCTGGAGCCATACGCCGATCCTGGTCCGGTAGTCGTTGTCCCCGAGACCGTTCCGGGGGAGGCCGACGACCGCGCCCCACTGGTCGAGCTGCCAGCCGACCGCGAGCGCGAGCTGGGACCGCTGCTGCCAGAGGAGGTACAGGACGTCTTCCTGGTCCTGGAGCGCGCGGCCACTCTCCGCCAGGGCGTTGAACATCTTCAGCCAGTTAGCCCCGTCCCGGAACTGCCCGAGCAGGAGCGCGACTAACCTGGACTCGTAGTCCGTGATTTGGGATATTTCGCTCATGGCTGTACTGTAGACTACCCGGGAGATTTTTTCGAGCTGTGAATTATTTTTAGGTTTTGTGAATTATTTTCTTGACTCTGAATCGTGGATAGCTTATAGTAGATACAGATTGAGATTGAGATTGAGAAACACGAACTTGGAGAGAACGACCATGATTGAAAAAATGAACCTTAAAGACGAAGAGCGTTACGAACCTTTCACGACTCGTCGTTCGATTCTCTGGTCGCAGCATGTGGACTTTTCTCGACCAGGTAGTGGTAGCGTCGAGCACGAGTCGGAGCTGCCTGTTGGCGCTCAGGTGCTCGGGTACGCATTTCCTTTGGCCACTGGCGGCTTCAGGGTCGAATGGATTTAGAGTACGTCCATGTTCGCGATCGCGTAACTCGCGACTTGGGCGTCACTCATCGAGAGGTTCCCGGTCGCGACCGGGGGGTCTACCGTGTCGACGAGCGGCCCGGTGTGCGTCAGGACCCCCTGCACAGTGTAGATCGCCTTGACGATCTTCCCGCTGATCACATCCTCCCCGACCAACCCCTGCCCCGTCGTCACAGTCCCCTGAAGCACCTCGAGCTCGGTCAGCCCTTGGGCCAGAGCCAGCAGGATCTGCTGCTTCACCTGGGCGTCTCCGTCGATCGGGTACGTCGAGTCGGTCGTGATGGTGGTCCGGATGTGGACGGTGACGAGCGCGGGGACGGTGTACTCAACCGTGTGGTTGTCCCCCGCCGCGTCGACCGCTGTGCCCGAGCTGGTCCCGTACGTCGCGATCCCCGCGGGCTTTGACAACCAGATCTCGTCCACGATATCTTGAGCCGTCCCGCCGTAGACGACGCATTGGACGGAGTGGGCGTCCTGCCCCGCGACCACCCCGTCTGTCGAGTTCTCGATCACTTTTACCGACGTCACCCCGTCAAGGTCCGCCAGGCGAGCGTAGAGGGAATCGACCGTCCCGCGCCCCGTCGCGGACAGGGAGGCCTCCCGCCTCGAGCGGAACCCCTCGTCAGACTCCTGGTCCGTCCCGAGCACCGCGGCGACCGTGTTCGTCACCCCGGTCAGGCCGGCGACAGGAGTGTCGATCGTGTCGAGCGCTCCGACCCCCGCGGCGCCTGGGCCGGTCAAGACAGCAGTAACCCCGCAGGTCACGGTCCCGCCTCCACCGATGACTGCTAGGGCGTCGAGGCTGAACTGGACCCCTGTCGCGCTGACCGAGAACCGCGTCCCCCCTGCGACGTTCGTCCCGGCGACGCCTGAGAGCGTGACGCCCGGGGAGGAGATAGTGGAATACGTCGCCGCGTTCCGGGAGAGCCCTAGTAGCGAGCAGACATTCTCGAGCGCGACCCCCGCGGCGGAGTCGGGGTCGATGGCTTGGTAGACGGCCTCGATCGCCTCGTCCTGCTCGGCCAGGTACTGAGCGAAAATCCGGAGGAGCACCCCGTCCGGGGAGTCGTCTGAGACATCCGTCCCCACCCCGAACTCGGAGATCCAGTCTGCCCGGAGCGCCGTCAACCAGTCCGCTGCGGACGCTTTCGCATACCCTGTCGTCGTCAGTGTACCCACAGAAAATCCTCTCTAATGTGCGCTCACGAGACAGGAGCACAACACATCTATCCCTGCGGTTTTACTCTCGAGGCAGTACCCGAGCTCCCGCAAACGCTCAGAGATTTTTGGCATCGTCCCGTCTGGAGGGGTGACTGTCGTAGCGTTTGCGTGACCAGGCTGTGAGTCGGATGTTTTCACCCAATTTCCTGGCGCTGCAGCCGTCCCATCCTGCAGGAGTACCTGAGCGATACCGGAAATCACTATCCACGTCAGGTCTGGATTCTCGTCGTCCTCATAAATCACACCAAGCATCGATCTCTCTGAGGCCTGAGATATCTCCCACGACAGAGGTATGTTGGTGGACGCCCGGCAGACCAGCCCCCGTCGTGTGATGCTGCCTGGTAGTTTGTGGACCAGGATCACGAGACCCCCCTCGGATGTATTCGCGATCGTACCCGGGATTAGGTGTCCTAATTGGCCGATACCGACGATACGGAGCACTGACATGAGTAGTCCCCCTAAATCTGTTCGGAATCTAGAGTGATTTCGCTCCTGGTCGCAGTGTAGTCTACCTGCTGAGATTTTCCGAGCTGTGAATTATTATGTTGATCTTTCCGTGCGGGTTGATTATAGTAGATACAGGTTTTTCTTAACCCTTGGAGGCAATATATGGAGACAGCCCTTATCCCCCGAACGACCGTGACCGAGGTGTGCGCTCACCGGGACGCAGCCATGACCATGATGCGCGATGCCGTGGCAGCCATGGTACAGGGCCAAGCCTTGGCCGAGCAGTCCTACCGGCACGCGCAGCAGGCTCACGGGGCGGCGACGTTCACGCTGTCCGACCGCAGCAGGTCGGAGGCGTACAAGAGGCTCTTCGAAGGGATCGACCCAGAGAAGAGCTTCGAGGCGTACCGCCAGCAGGTCGACGCCAGGGTGTGGATGAACCTCCTGTGCCTGACCGGCATGGAGCACATGATGGACAGGACCGCCAAAGATGAGCTGTACGATCAGCTCTGCAACGACGTACCGGAGGTGTCGGAGGACACGATCTACGCGACGTTCGATGGCCTGCGGAAGGACGCCTACCTGATCTTTCAGCGAGGGCTGGCCCGTGCTTTCATCGACTTGGACAGGAGGTTCCGGAGCCACGACGCCTTCAAGATCGGGGCGAGAATCATCTTGACCAACGTCTTCAACGAGCGGGGGAACTGGGGCCACTACAGCATGAGGGACACGATCTGCGACGTCGAGCGGGTGTTCGCCGTCCTGGACGGGAACAAGCCCGACCCCCGCGGGCTGATCAACGCCATCGACGAGGGGCGCGGACGGAACCTCAACCCCCGGCAGTCCTGCACAGAGTCGGAGTATTTCCGGATCCGCACGTACATGAACGGGAACGCGCATCTCTGGTTCACCCGAGACGACCTGGTCGGGAAAGCGAACGGTGTGCTCGCAGACTATTACGGGGAGGTGCTTCCGGACGGCGTCCCGGCGGACGTGACAGACAAGGACATCCGAGAGCGCTCTACGGTACTCTGCAAAGACCTGGGGTTCTACCCGACGCCCGAAGCAGTGGTCGAAAAGTTGTTGTCTGACCTGTACATCAACGAGGGGAGTCGGGTACTCGAACCGTCAGCAGGTACGGGGAACATCGTCCGCCACCTGCTCAAGACGGGGGCGGGAGTCGACGCCGTGGAGGTAGACGCGGGGAGGGTCCTGGTGCTGCAAGAGCTGTCTCGCGCGCACAAGCGACTGACCGTCCTACACGCTAACTTCCTGCGAATGATTCCCGTCCCCGCGTACTCCCACGTCGTCATGAACCCCCCGTTCCACGGGACTCTCTACATGCAACACGTTCTGCTGGGGTTCGAGTTCCTGCGCCCCGGGGGGAAGCTGGTCGCCATCCTCCCCGCCACCGTCGAGTTCGGGGAGAGCAAGGCGCACGACACTTTCCGTGCGTGGGCGAAGAAGCACAGCGACTGCTACGGGTCTCCGTTCCGGGATCTCCCCATGGAGTCGTTCGCGTCGTCCGGGACGCGGATCAACACCGTTTACGTGGTGCTCCATAAATAGGTGTCAGATCTCCACCTGCGCCCCGAACGTAACCAGCTCCGAGCTCCCGACCACAGACACCCTCCCCGTCACAGTCACAGCCCGGTTGACGACCGACGTCGTCAGGGACGCGACCGCGCGCACCCCAGGCACCCTGGTCACCTCCCGCACGATCGCGGCCCTGAGCTGCCCCTCCGTTGTGCCCTTCGTGAGCAGTGTGCTCCAAGGCATACCCAGCCTGGTGTCGTAGTCCCACTCCCCGAGCCACCTCCTGAGACGAATAGATATCCGCTGCCCGATGCACTCGTCCCTGTCCGAGACCTCGTCCAGTCTGACGAACGTCCCGAGCGTCCGCTGGAGGTCCCCTGTCGATGTGAGCTGTAGCGCCACTGTGATCTCCTATGATGTCCGCAGAGTCACGCCCGACCCGAGAAACACGTTGCCCGGCTGCGTCCCGTCTGACACCCACCGGAGCCCCAAACGGAGCCAATCACCTGCGCCGTCTACGCCCGCCCATGCTGCCGGAGTCGACCAAGTGACGAACGCCGAACCGGCGCCACCGGAACGCTTTCCGCTTACTTGGAGAGTTGCTGTGCTTCCCGCCTTGGCCGCCAGCCCGGTAAACAGTGCTTTGATTTCCGTGTTCGACGATGCGCCTGCATCGTCAACGTCGAGAATCTGAATAGCCGTGGACGCGATATCATAGCCCGCGCCCCACGTCGGGTAAGTCTCTCCGTCAATTGGCGTGCCCATGCCTCGGTCATCGTAGTATAGCACCCGGAGTTGGTTTGTGCCCCCGGCGCTGTTGCCGCAGTAGTAGCCTGCGGACATGCCTGTGATATCTGGTAGCCCGCCTGTGCCCTGATTCGAAACTCCGAGCGTCCATCCACCGATAGGTGGGGTTGCACTGAACGTCGCGTTCTGCCACCCCCACACGTACCCCCGGGAGTCGATCATGATTCGAAACCAGACGCCATTAGCCGCCGTCGCAGGAGTCACAGTCAGCATCGGCCCCGTCACGCCTGCGTTGTTTTGCGTCCCACAAAGGACGTTGGCACCCGAACGCTGAAAAAATGAACGAATGAATTTACCAGTGTCTGCAATACCATGGATCATGATCCCGGAAACATCACCCACCGCCGCGCAGTTCGTCGCGAGTCGAGCTGTGATAAACTGAGTCTTCTGGTTGCAGGGAAACAGCTTTGTGCGCTTCGGTGCCGTGTATGTCGCAGGATACCAGTCCTTCGCGGCGCCTCCCGTAGGATTGATCGTCACCTGCCCGGGATTACTGGTGTTCTCGTTGGCGCTTGCGACGTTGGCACTGTTGATGACGTTCCAACCATACTCGGCACCGTCCGCCAGCAGGATGTTTCGCGACTCGTAAAAACCTGTGCGATAGCGAAGCCCCAGCCACCCGTCCACAATTTCGTGACGGGTTCCCGGTGTAATCGTGTCCGGCCGGATGATGATCGGCTGAGACCCCCCGCCTGCCGCCCAGTACGGCTCCTCTTGAGCCATCCACGCCTTCATAACTTTCAGCAGGCTCTGGACGTCGGCCGGGGCCATCGCATTGATCGCGTTCGTGATCGCGGTCGCCGCCGCGTCGCTGGTTACGCTCATGTCACCTTCCCAATCGTGGCTGCGACGGTCGCCAGAGGCCCGAGCACAATCTCTGTGGGGAGCGGGGGAGCTGTGACTGCCGGACCAGGTAGCACCCCTAGGTGCGTGTGTAGGTCGTACTTCGCGATCAATGAGTCGAGCTTTGCCTGTAGCGAGGTAATCCGCGCGTCCGTGAAGTCTGCACGGGCGATCCACGACGCAGCAGGGTGGGCGCCTATCTCCACGAGCCCCGACCCGATCTGGACCAGGGCTGAGCCGTCCTCCCGCATCAGGACCATGTCTGACGTACTGGCCCCTGGTATCGCGTCCCCCCAGGCGTGGAGTCCGGGGAGGAACACGGCGTCGCCCATCTCGTGATGGCGACCGCTCTGCGGATCCACCTGCCCCCCGGACTCGAGCCAGAGGTCGAGGGACCGGTCCGAGCAGATCAGGAGCCCCGTGTCCCCGGAGGCGACCGGGAAGGTGATCGCGTATCCCCCGGCCCGGGGGAACAGAACCGGGACGTTCCCGATCGGGTTCGGGACGAGCACGGCCCCGACTTTCGTCCGCCGCTTCAGGAGGGGGAGGACGACGGCCCGCTGGTCGGATGCCGAGTAGGACTCGATCCTCGCCGGCGTCGCCGTGCGCACCTCGAGCAGCGCCGCGTCGATCGCGGTGGCTACTGCGCTCGTGAGAGTCCGTGTCCCCTGCTCGTCCATGGCTGTACTGTAGACTACCTGCCGAGATTTTCCGAGCTGTGAATTATTTTTGTGATGTGTGAATTATTTTCTTGATTCTGATCTAGGGGTAGCTTATAGTAGATACATACTGAGATTGAGACATTGAAACACGAACTTGGAGAAACGAAATGGCCAGCAACGTTGAGATTTTGATCCTTCACACGATTTCGCAAGCCAAGGTAACCCGCGAAGCCTTCGTGACAGCCGTGCAAAACGGTGGCGTTGCCATAATTCTTGGGTGGGAATCCGAGAAAGCCGTCAAGGACGAGCAGAGGGGTTCTTTGGCCATGTGTCTTCGTCGCGATATCGCCGACGAAGGGTTGGCCTCTGCAACGCGCAAAAACGTGATCCGTCTCAGAAGAGACCTTATCGACGATCGCCCATGGGAATCGCGCTCCAGCTCTGCGTTGATCAACGTAATTGAGTCTTTCAAGGCCTCCGCAAAAGCTGAGTGGTTACACGAACTTGAAATCGCAATCGATTTGGATAAGGACTGAAATCTAACACAACGAATTCGGAGAAAATCATGGACCTGAAAATTGTAGAGCGAAACGGTGTGGCGATGATTCGAAGGACTTTCACGAAGCCGACAGGGTCGGGGCGTCGGGTCGGCTGGCTGAAGATCGTGACCGGGATCGACCGGTCGCAGAAAAACGGGTACGCCCTTCAGGGCGAGTTCCTGAACGAGGGTGAGCAGGAGGTCCCGGCCGGTTCTGTGGTGGTCTGTTGCGCCCCTGCAGGAAGCGCGAAGAGTCAGATGAGGACGTACGATTGTTTTCAGGTCGAGAGTTCACTCCAGGGTGACGGGAATCTTGGAACCTCTATGAGCTTCGACCACTGCTCCCCGAGCTTCCTGGATCAGGTCCAGGCCCGACTCGATTGCGTTCCGTGGGTTCAGACTCTGGCGCTGGCGTCTCTGACTCCGGCAATCGATCCGATGATCGCTGCACTGGCAGGGTTCACGACGGAGCAGCAATC
>Ga0209417_1000934_pt1 | contig 59012 bp, 46 predicted proteins | sample RifGroF2_FD_184002 | JGI IMG/M metagenome (GOLD analysis project Ga0209417, IMG submission 184002) | Groundwater microbial communities from Rifle, Colorado, USA - Groundwater F2 (SPAdes) (version 2) | ecosystem: Environmental > Aquatic > Deep subsurface > Groundwater | place: Rifle, Colorado... | reverse complement strand
GAACAGCCCTTCAATTCCCGAGCGTTTTCGATATTTTTCACGGAATTCATCGGTCTTTTCATAGAGTCGCCGTTCGCGCAGGCGCAGCATGTCCCATCCGAGTTGTTCGCGATTGTCGCATTCATGGTTCCAGTGACGGACGTTTCTCGTTTTCGAACCGGCATAAATCCAGTCGCCTTTCGACTCTTATTCTTTGCGGAAATTTTCGTCGAGTTCGCTGTAGAGCCTGGATTCGTGACGTTTTACCTGGACAAAAAAACGTTTTGTAGTCCGGAACAACAACACAGGATCTCGAGGGAAAGCCAACCCCTACAACTAATAGATATTAGAATTTATTTAGCTTGTCGCACCAAAATGACTTTTGGCGGCATCATCAAAAGCCTTGCTCTTTGCTCCCGTGGGTATTCTTTGCACTGACGCGCTTGCTATTATTCTACATTATGATAGACTAATCAGGTTATGTTATAAAGTTTTTCATGTATCTCGAAATGGCCGGATTACAATATTATGGAAGAAAATAACTCTAAGATCAAGTTCAGAGCATTGTTCCTGAAGCCATGGGAAAAAGGCAGCAAGAACATTGTCAGGGACTTTGTCTATGGCTGCTGGTGCAACGGGAAGCGGATCGGCGGGATGCAGATGCCGCCCATTAACGAAATATATTGTGCCACACACGCCCGAAGCGGACTTGTCGACGCAGTCTTCATTGATGCTCAGGCGTCATGGGATAAATTTGAAGAAATAGAACGTTTGGAATATGCTGGAATTGACTGTCTGATATTGATGTGTTCGACGCAATCATTCCGAAGCGATCTCAAGATATTTGAAAAGGTAAAAAGCCTCAATCCTGCAATAAAGACCGTTCTTTTCGGCTCGCACCCGACCTTTATGCCCGAATACGCACTCGCGGAAGCCGTGGATTTTATTGTCCGCAAAGAACCGGAAGAAGCTATTCGAGTACTGCTTGACGCCATTGCGCGCGGCGAAGATACCCTTAATATCTGCGGAATCGGGTACAGGGACAAAAACGGAGAAGTGGTACTCAATTCTGACCGCGAATTCTGCGATATGAACGATTTGCCTATTCCCGACCGCACGTTGCTGCCAGAAAATGCCGATTATTTCAACCCTGTAGTGCACCGTCTGCCGTATACGACAATTCAGACATCACGCGGTTGTCCGGGTCGCTGCATATTCTGCACTTCGCCTGAGTTCTATGGAAGAAAATACCGTTTTCGTTCAGCTGAAAATGTGTTGAAAGAACTGAGGGTAATAAAAGAACTCGGCTATCGTGAAGTATTCTTCAGAGACGAAACATTTACGGCTCTGAAAAGTAGAAACGCCGAAATATGTCAGGCAATGATTGATGAGAATCTGAGTCTTTCCTGGATAGCCAACGGTCGCGTCGACATGATTGACCGCGAAACGATGGCCTTAATGAAAAGGGCAGGCTGTCACATGATCAAGTTCGGCGTAGAAACGTCTAGCAATGAACTGCTCAAAACCTACAGAAAAGGCACAACCGCGGAGCAGACAAGAGAATGTTTCAGACTTGCAAGAGAACTCGGAATAGAGACTCATGCGCATCTTATCTTCGGCGGTCCTGGCGAAAGCTGGGACACTATCAACGCTACGATAAAATTCGTCAGGGAAATAAGGCCTTCTACCGCGAGCTTCGGGATATTGACTCCTTATCCGGGGACGGAACTTTTTGCGATGGTTGCTGCCAAAAATCCATCAATCCGAGATGGAAGCGACTCGAACATGGACAATCTTCATACGGAAGGTTTTTATTCCAAAGAAATGAGCGGTATGACCGGCGACGAATTGTCGCGGGCCGTAAAGCGCGCATACCGAAAGTTTTATCTGCGCCCTAGCTATATTCTGGGAAAACTTTTGAAAATACGTTCCTTTGAACAACTTGTTATTTTGGTTATTTCCGGGCTTAACATACTAAGTTTTTCAATCTCAGGTAAAAAATGAAAAAAAATTTAATAAGTGTAATCGTTCCGGCCTTGAATGAAAGCGCCTCATTGGAACAGCTTTATTTACGAGTCAAAAAGGTTCTTGATCAGGAAGGCAAGGCCTTTGAATTCATTTTCATCGACGACGGCAGTACCGATGAAACATTGAATGTTCTGAAAATGCTGAATGAAAAATATTCAAATGTCACAATCCTTGTACACGGCACTAATCATGGGAAGTCAATTGCGCTTATGCAGGGATTTGCCGCCGCAGAGGGCGAATTAGCGGTTTTGATGGACGCGGACTTACAGGATTTGCCTGAGGAACTTCCTAAATTTCTCAAAAAACTTGATGAAGGATACGATCTGGTCAACGGCTGGCGTAACAAACGCAAAGACACGTTTATGAAGCGAAGCGTTTCACAGTTATTTAATTATTTTACCAGAAAAGCTTTCAGATGCGGGCTGCACGACATAAACTGCGGCTATAAGATTATGCACTATGAGGTATACAAGCGGCTCAGGCTTTCCGGTGACATGCACAGGCTTATTCCCGTAATTGCCATGCAGTTAGGATTTAAAATAGCTGAGACGCCGATAGTGCACGCAGACCGGCAGTGGGGCAAGTCGCGCTACAGCCTTCTCCGCTACCGCGGATTACTGGACATGCTTTCTGTCATGATACTGAATTCGACAAATATCCGTCCATTTCATACATTCTGTGAGTTCATGGTTATCTTTTCCCTCATTGCGGTGACACTTTTCTGCGTAAGTTTCACATTCCCGGGTACTGGTTTTCTGAGTCTTCTCTTTATAAATTTGTGCCGCTTTGTCGCCGTGTGGTGTGTTCTTGTCGCCACGTTACTTCCATTTTTCGGAATACTTATGGAGGCTATGTCGCGCGACTACCAGAATAAGCATTGGCATGAGGTACTGCTGTTGAAAAGGTTTTTACCTAGCAAGTCCCATGAAAATATTACCGAAACCCCGGACAAAAATGAATCTTGAATGCAATGCCGCAGATCAACAGCAGAAATTTCACAGCCGAGCAGATCTTGACAGATTCAGCAATCGGTGGAACAATCCTTATATAAGAAAACGCGAACTGCGAATGGCCGACAAAATCCTTGAGAAGATGCCTCTCGGAGGGAAAAAAATTCTGGAAATAGGTTGCGGTGAGGGGACTAATCTCTTGTACCTTAACGATAGAAACAGCGATGTTAAATATACGGGTATTGACTTCTCAAAAGAAAAAATAGAATCTTTTCAAGGCTTTCCTGAAAATATCCGAGGGATTATCGCGGACGCGACGGCACTGCCCTTTGCCGACAATGAATTCGACCTCGTTTTCATTCGTGACGTGCTTCACCATATCGACTGGGCGCGCCAAAAAGTCATGGACGAGGCATGGCGGGTTCTTGGCAAAGGCGGTACACTCCTGATATTTGAGGGGAATCCGTTTGCCCCTTTGAATGTTATTTTTCGCGTTTTGTACCCCGTGGAAAAGGGAATGAAAAACTCCACGTTAAAGAAAATGCTTGAGCTACTGAACCAATATGCCACGTGCACTGTCGAATATCTGGAGCCGGGATATCTGGTACGCGGAATAAGTTTTGTGGTCTGGAAGTCCAAATCCCGAAATATCCTGGGACGCTGTTTGTTGCCTCTGGCTGATATTGCCGAAAGATTTTTATGTATCATTCCCCGGCGCTTCTGGACCGGAAGACTCTATTTTATAAAAAAGGAATCAAACTAATGCAGACCTGTCCTATGTGCAAAAACGAGAAGACATTTCTTGTAAACGCCCAACCGGAAGATTTCGAATACGCGGTTATTGCTAACGATACCTTTAAAATCTGCAGATGCGATGACTGCAGATCGGAATTCCTTTTTCCGCGTCCGACAGTTGAACAGCTGGTCTCGTTTTATCCAGCAGACTATCATGCGTACAATGACGATCACGGCTTTGTCGCCGGAACACTTGTTTCGATGCGCGAGAAAAAAAGGGCGGCCGCTTATATCAAGTTGTTTCCGAAAGCGCCCGTCAGGATATTCGATGTTGGTTGCGGCGACTGCCGTCATTTCGATTCTATTCGCAAATTCGGAGATTTCGAATTTGGCGGAGTAGAGCTAAACTCGCGCATGGCGGAGGCCGGAAGGAAAAGGGGATATCAGGTAGAATGCGGCACCCTTGAAGAGATGAATATTGTTGACCATGAAAGCAAATATGATATTGTGACGATGTATCACCTTGTTGAACATGTCCTTGAGCCCCCGGTACTTCTGGAAAAAGCATTCAAGCTTCTCAAACCCGGCGGGATGGTCGTAGGCCAGCTTCCCTGCCGCGACAGTCTCGAAAAATCCATTTTCGGACGCTTCTGGGCGGGTTATCATTATCCGCGTCATATGCAGATGCTTAGCAAATACGGTCTTAACAAGCTTCTTTCATCCGTGGGGTTTGGCGAAATAGAGGTAAAAACAGCTCTTCATCTCCAAGCGGGAATATCGTTGCAGAATTTCATAACTGGCGGAATCGGATATAATCCGAAAAAGAAATTCGGCAAGATTCCAATATATTCGCTGCTTCTGCTTATGGTCGCGCCGTATTGCATTTTTGAGTTCCTCTGCGGCAAAGGCGGGATCATGAATTTCCGCGCATTCAAGCCGAAACTAAACGACAATGGAGGCCAGGCATGACTCTGGACGGATTAAAAAAAGGACTTCATCAGATCGATAAGATACGTTACCGTCCTGCTCTTTTAACTAAAATAGCATGGGCTTATTTCAGGACGCTGGCACTGAGAAAAACAACTCTGAGGGTATGCGAGTTTTCAATTACGCCGCACTGTCAGTCAAAGTGCCAGTTCTGCTATGCCTCAAAATTTCAGAGGCCTGATGAAGAGATGCTTTCCCTTGTGGAAATGAAAAATATATGGACTCAGGCGAAGCGGCTGGGGGCGTTCAGTTCCGTAGTCTTCGGCGGTGAGCCGCTTCTCCACCCACAGTTTTTTGATATTATCGCGATGCTGGAGCCGAAGAAGCATTTAATAACTACCACGACTAACGCTATTTCCCTTACCGAAGATACTATAATTGAGCTGAAGCGGCTCGGTGTTTTTCTGATAAACTTGAGCTTGAATTCCCTTGACGCGGAACTTAATGACAAGCTCCGCGGTTACCCTGGACATTATCAGAAAGTCATGGAGGCCATACAACTGTGCCGGAAACATAAAATGGATGTTTTCCTTCCAGTGGCAACCTCAAAGGAGTATCTGGACGAAACAATAAGCATTGTCGAGTTTGCCAAAAAAGAAAAGCTCGGCGTCACCATAAATCTGATGTGCCCCATGGGCCGCGCCGAAAGCAAAGATCTTTTTGATGAAGAATTCTGGGCCAGATTAAGAGAACTTTACAATAAAAATCCGGGACTGCGGAGCGACTTTGATGTTAATCTGGATTTAAAGATAGGCTGTCCCGCAGGTTTTGAAAAAATACATATAGCACCCTATGGACACGTTACCGGCTGTTCAATGAACCCTGCGTCTTTTGGAAATGCCAGATCGGAACCATTGAAAGATATAGTCAAGCGAATGCGCGAGTTTCATCATCATGCCAAGCGGCATCCCAGCTGTATCGTGGCCGTAGACCGCGAATACATAAACGATTATATGCTTTATGCGTCGAATTACGAATCTATTCCCTATCCAGTGGAAGAAAATCCGAAATATCAAAAGGATAAAATTTTACACTAAAGATGTGCGGCATATACGGAACAATCGACTGGACGGCCCCGTCCCAATGGCCACCGGAAAAAGCCAAGGGGATGAGAGACGCTATCCGCCAGCGCGGCCCCGACCATAACGGGGAATTTGTCGAGCCTGGTATCTACTTGGGAATGAACCGTTTGGCTATTATCGACATTGCTAGAGGCAATCAGCCCATCTTCAACGAGAACAGGGAGTTGCTTATAGTCTATAACGGCGAACTCTATAACCATGACGAACTTCAACGGGAACTGAGCAAGCGGGGACATAAATTCGAGACACACTGCGATACGGAAGCCATATTGCACGCATTCGAAGAATATGGCCCCGGGTGTCTGAATAAATTCAACGGAATGTTCGCATTCGTCATATACAACCGTAAGACCAGAGCCCTTTTCGCGGCCAGAGACCGCCTCGGTATCAAGCCCTTTTATTATATGCGGCAGGGAAATAACTTTTCCTTTGCATCCGAGGCGAAAGCACTTCTTCCACTCCTCGATAAAATCAGTCCAGACTGGAATGCCGTAAACCGTTATTTCTCTCTCGGCTATTTTCCGTCTCCTGACTCTCCTTTTGCCGGAATCGCAAAGCTGAAGCCGGGCACTTATCTTGAGATTAGTCCTTCGCGTTTTGAAGAACACAGTTACTGGCGTCCAGAATTCGGATCAAACAAAAATATCGGATTTGAGGAAGCCGTCGAAACGACTAAAAAAATACTATATTCATGCATAGAAAAAGAAATGATGAGCGAGGTTCCGCTGGGTCTTTTTCTGAGCGGCGGACTCGACTCTTCCGCAATCGCGGCCTATTCGAAAAAGATCACCCCAGGCAAGCTGCATTCTTTCGGCGTGAGCTTCCAGCAGAAGACACATGACGAGTCCGAAGATTCCCGTACTGTCGCAAGGCACCTCGGGATAGAGCATCACGAGGTCGATTTTCTAGATTCCGACATCAGGGAGAATCTTTACAAATGCGCGATGACTCTTGACGAACCTTTCGGGGATTCCACGGTGCTCCCGCTTATGAAGCTGTCCAAGGCCGCCCGTGAGCTTTTCACCGTTGTTCTTACCGGCTGGGGCGGAGACGAGATATTTGCCGGTTATCCTACTTATTCAGCACATAAACTGGGTGGCATTTACCGTCACCTTCCGAATTGGCTCGGGCATCGTGTTATTCCGTATTTCGTCAACAGGCTCCCTGCCTCTGACAAGTACATGTCTTTCGACTTCAAGCTTAAACGTTTTGTCCGCGGAATAAATCTTTCTCCGGAATTGCAGCACTTCGCATGGATGGGATACTTCGAGCAGATGCAGCTCGACTCTCTCTTTTCGGACAATACGAAAAAGGCTATGACGGAAGAGCTCGACCCGCACCTCCAGAAGGATATCGACCAATTGACGGAAAAAAACATTGTCGACCGTATACTTCATCTTGACAATATTTACTTCCTCGAAGGTAACGGTCTTTTCCAGGCCGACAGAATAACCATGGCCAATTCGCTCGAGGCCCGCGTTCCGCTGCTGAACAATGATCTTTATGATTTTGTTTCTCAACTACCCGCACGTTTGAAAATGCACGACGGCAGGCTCAAGGATATTTTACGTCAGGCAATGCTTCCCGAGCTGCCGCATAATATTCTCTACAAACCCAAAAAAGGATTCGGTCCACCATCTTCCGCTTGGCTCAAAGGCACCGCAAAAGAGCTTTTTTTGCTGGTTTTCGAGGAAAAGAAAATAAGAGAGATGAATATATTCAGATGGGAAACCATTAAAAAACTTATCGACGAACATCTCCGGTCCAAAGCCGATCACGGAAGATGCCTCTGGAGCCTTCTGAGCTTTCAATTGTGGTACGAGAGATTTATATTGAATGATGACATAAGTTATATACTGGAAAAATGACATTGACAGATAAAATACAGAAATATTCGAAAGTGGAACGGAAAAAGTTTTACGAACAGCAACTGTTGCTCGAAATGCCGCGGCTGCTTTCACGTCTCTGCCGTTGTCCGCTCTCTGTTGCCAGTGGATCTTTTGATAGAGAATATTGGGCATGGGCCACAAAAGATTTCTCCAACTGCGACGAGCAACGTACACTCCTTGTATTGGCATATTTATATAAGACGGAATTCCCTAGGAATATATATCACAAGGAAAAGGCCGTCCTTCAATGGTTCGAAGCCTCTGTAGATTTTTGTATCAAGAACCAGAGCAGGCACGGCGCTTTTGACCATCTCTACAAAAATGAGGAAAGCTGGATGGCCGCTGCCTTTCTCCTCCTCGACATGCTCGAAGCATATAATCTTGTTTCAAAAGATATTTCACCCTCACTTTCCGAACGCTGGAAAAACGCCATGTCGAAAATGGGAGACTTCTTGTCACGCAATGATGAGAATCATGGATTTATAAGCAACCACCGGGCGGCGGGAGCGGCCGCACTGCTGGGACTCTCCCGTCTTCTCGGACAAGACAGGTTCAAGGCCCGCGCGATACGCATAATGAAAGAGATTCACGAGCACCAGGCGCAGGAAGGATGGTATGACGAATACGGCGGTGCAGATCCGGGGTATCAGACTCTTGACACTCATTATCAGGCACGTTTTTGTCTCTATGCTGAAAACGAGAATGAATATACTTCGTCAGTCGCCAGATCTATCGAATTCCTCTCATATTTCATCCATCCGGATGGAAGCATCGGCGGCGACTATGGCAGCCGTGCATGTCCGCATTTTTTCCCGGGCGGCTTTGAATATTTTGCGGCAGATAATCTGCTGGCTGAAAAAATTGCATCAATCTGCGTCGCAGGACTTGCCGCCGGAACTTCATGCGGCCTTGCCGATGCCGATCCAAGAAATGCCGCACCTATGATAACAAGCTATGTATATGCGCATCAGGCTCTTTTCAGGAATACAGGCGCGTTGCCGGAAGAAGTCCTTCTTCCATTTGAAAAACAAGGGATATTCGCTTTTCCCGATGCCGGATTCGCGACAGTTTCCAATTCCGCGTACTACAGCATATTCGGCGCATCGAAGGGCGGCGTAGTAAAGATATTTGACAAAGCTTCCGGAAGACTCATTTTTTCAAGTTGCGGCTATGCCGGAAAAATGCGGAACGGAAAACACCTGACTACTTTACTTTACACAAGAAAACCATCCTTTGAGATTAAAGAAGGTTCTGACGAGAACAATTTTTCCATGTCCGTGCATGCCCCGTTTTTCTTTTTTAAAACCGGAAGGCTCATGGGGACTCTTGGCATGATCGCCTTCAGGCTTTTCAGTATAAGCGTCGGGCGCTTCAGGGCCTTCAGTGATTTTGTACGCAAGCATCTCATAATAGGAATCTTCCTCAAGGCAAGAAAAAAAGCTCCGGCAGCACTCGAGCGTAAGTTTGAATTCTCCGGTTCCGGTTTTGCGATTGAAGATTTTTTGACTTTTGAAAACGGCTCGAACTCCATCGAACAGCTTTCGGAATACGGACATTTTTCCGCCGTATATATGGCTTCCGCAAATTATTTCAGGAAGCAGGACTTACTTTCTGCATTCAAGGGAGATGAACTCATCGCCCCAGACTTCAGGGAAAACGTTAAACAGCTGAAGAAATCCAGGATTATTCCCGATATTGTTGGGCCGTCATAAAGGGATTTGCCGGCATTTTCTTATTTATGTATATATTCCGCACAATATATAAGATTGAGGTTAATGCTGGGAATAAAAAATGGGTAAAAACGTTTTTTCCTAGCCTTGAAATGGCTCTCCAGTTGCTCTATGACCTCTCGAAGGCAGTAACAATGCTCAAACGCTATAACCTTATCATAATTTAAATTATGGTTCTTTATAAATCTTCTTCTGCTTGTGAATTCTCTGCCAAGATTCCATGCCAGACCATCTTCACAGGGTAGAGCTACATAAAATCTTCCATCTGGCTTGAGTACCCTCTTTACTCCAAGAAGCACCTTTTCGAGCTCAGAAATGTGTTCTAAATTGTATATACTGACAACCTGATCAAAAAAACTATCGGCAAACGGCAAATTCCTGGCATCCGCTATTTGTGAGTTTTTAAACCTTTTCCAATTTTCATCATTCATAAGGTTAACGTTTAAATCGGTGGGATAATAATTTTCAGGAACGCCTTTGTAAAAACGGGCCTGCCTCCCGTTGCCAAAGCCAATCTCCAGAGTTTTACCTTCCTTTGTGAAGCGAGAAACAAACCTATGTCCAATGTCTTGAATCTTTCCGGTAAGGCCGTTATATATAGAATCTTGCAATTGATCAAGTATCTCAAAATAGTATACTATGTCAGGATCGTCTTTAGATACATCAGGATATTTTTTTCTAGCATTTTTCCAAAACATATTCTCCCCACAATTCGTGATAAGAGGTTCAAGATCCACTGTACTTCCTCGTTAATTTAGTCGACTTAAGAGACAAATCAACTTATGCTCCATAAACTATTTATTCTGTAAATATTGACAATTTCTGAATTAAATGATATTCTACCCGTTGCATGTACATCGAATTACATTGTAAATTTAAAAACTTACATGAAAAATAACCAGATTCTTAAATGGAAAAAAGCATTCAGCCAAGCACATCATCATCAGGAAATAAGATTAACCGCTTATTTCTTGCTGCTAAAAAACACTATCTTATCATCCTGGCGTTGACAGCAATTGTACTGGCAAGAACCGTGTTGTTGCCTCACAGCGATGAAATCGTTCTAATAAACCAAGACTTTAATCCGCGGCATTTTACAATGCTTTTCTGGAATAACGATATTCCCGTGTTTGATGATAACGGGGCTGGTGAAAACGCAAAATATATGGGTTTTTCACAGCTTTATTATGCGATTCCGCTCCTTGGATACAAAATAGGCATTCCGCTGTTCATTTTTGAGTGGTTTCATATTCTTTTTGATATCCCTCTACTCCTAGCGGGTTTTTATACATTGTCATACGTCATGACCCGTAAAACTGCAATATCCATTTTCGCGTCTTTCTTTGCATTTTACTGCGTATCCGAGACGTGGGGCAGCTTTGGTTATTCCTTGATTATGAAAGATTTTTTATATTACAGCGACTTTTCGTTAATTATAATCTGCTTTTTTCTGGCCTCCTTATACTCGGGAAGAATGGTTTTGTCAGGCTTTCTAACTGGGCTGACTGTACTCTTTCATCCTACCTTGGGGGTTAACTGCTGCATCCTGCTTTTTGCCCGCCTTTTTATCGGATGTGCTTTTCACAACGAGGACAAGAAAAAAGCAATTATCTCTCTTGGGATTGCCGGTGTATCCTGTATTATTGCCGCAGGGTGCACATCATTGGCTCTTTCGCCTGAACATATTGATCCGGAAATACGCAATATACTGATAGCATCCTACGGACATCTGGCCCCCCACATAAACGGACGCTTCTTTTATAGATTCGCATTTTGCGTTTTAATCATTTTGGCTGCTATTGTGATTTTTAAAAGAAAAATAGAATTCCTTAAAAACGCTTCGGAAAGCAGTTTTGTCACAGTACAGGCACTGCTTGTTTCAACTATCATTCAGCCATTTTTTGTTTACGCTGTCACATTTGTTTTCATTCCTTCGATATATATCATGCTTTCGCCATCGCGCTTCTGGACCCTTCCATTGATCTTCGTATCTGTTTTTCTGGGACAGTTATGTTATAAGCTTGTTGAGAAGATTGGTGTATTCCCTGTTTGGGGGCTTCTGATTCTGGTGCTTTTTAAATGGAAAATGACCCCATATCTTCTTTTTTTTAAATATAGTTCATATTTTTATTTCACCATTTTATTGGCATTAATACTTCATGCGTCAAATAAAGAAAAACTTGCGCGATTGTATGACAATTTGCGTAAGATAAAACCTACGCGCTCTGATTTATGGTTTCTATTCGGAATCGTAGTCTTACTTGTGTTAACTTGTTATTATCGGAGATTATTTTCATCTCTCGCCCTTATTTCTGCCGCGCTGCTCGTGGAGCGTCTGATATATACAAAATACCGTCCTGAAATTTTCATCAAATTTACGAGATTAGTAGTGATTGTTTTGTTGTTGGTGTTGATTGCCGGCAATGTATTTGTCGTTTTAAACAATCCCATGCTGGAAGTTAAAAGCTATGAATATGACATTTCCAGGCAGATTAATGAAAAACTTCCGAAAAACACATTGATTGTACCATATTATTCGCCAGATCTATCGAACAAGTTATTGTCTTCATCTCTTCGCGGCTGTATTCGGACTTATTCCAGACGCGGTGTAATATATTATTGGCAGATCGGATTTAACGCGTTTTTTGATTCTAAAATGCGCTATGATATAGAAGACCGCTGTTTTAAGGCGGCAGGTGTTGATGTCTTCAGTACTCTTCTCGAAAAAAGCAGAAAATTGCGGAAAGAGAATATTCTCGGATACTACTTCGGGAGCGAAAAAGAAAGTGATTTAACCTATTCGGAAAATGTCAGAGACGTATTACTCTGCTCAATGTCAGAGTTCAAGACTTACGCCTCGAAAATCAAAGCCACTCATCTTTTGATGCCCTATGATTCCGGAAGACTTCCCCCTGAAATCAAGCCCGTCTGCATGAACAAGTATTTCTGTGTAATTGAGATAGCGCCGTAAGGCATATCAGAGTGCCGTGAAAATATCTAATAATTGTATTAAAAACACCGAGAATCAGTGGATGTCCGATTGATATTACCACAGGTAATGGTAATGTACGCGGGTCTATTTTATTGTTTTATTCGGAATTTCGGAGTCAGTTGCGGCAAGTTGCTGGGATGGAGCTTTTATCAAAACTTAGAGGATCATTTCTTATGGAACTGAAGGACAAAAAGATATTGGTGATAGGCGGGGCCGGACTTATCGGCTCACATGTGGTTGAAGAGCTTCTTAAGGAGCCGGTTGCGGAAGTTCGTATATTTGACAATTTTGCGAGGGGTACGCGCGAAAATATCGCCGAATCTCTCAAGGACAGTCGTTGCAATGTTTTTTCACTCGGAGGCGATATTTGTCAACGGGACATTCTGGATGCCGCCATGGAAGGAATTGACGGGGTTGTTCATCTTGCCGCTCTTTGGCTTCTGCACTGCCACGAATATCCTGAATCAGCTTTCGAGGTCAACATCCGGGGGACATTTAACATTCTTCAGGCTTGTGTGAAGCATAAGGTCAAACGGCTGGTCTACTCGAGTTCGGCGTCCGTCTATGGCGACGCCGTTGAAGAGCCGATGGTGGAGGATCATCCATACAACAACTGGACTTTTTACGGTGCTACGAAGATAGCTTGCGAACATATGTTCAAGGCATATCACAAGCGTTACGGGCTTGAAGGCGTCGGGCTTCGTTATATGAATGTTTACGGGCCGCGCCAGGACTATCAGGGCGCATACATCGCCGTTATGATGAAGATACTTGACTGTATTGACAAGGGCGAACAGCCGACTGTTTACGGGGACGGCACCCAGGCTTACGATTTTATCGCGGTTCGTGATGTGGCCCGTGCCAATGTCTGCGCACTTAAAAGCGGACAACCTTTTGGTTTCTACAATGTAGGCCGCGGCATAAAGACTTCGATCAAGGAACTTGCGGGGCTTCTTCTTGATATATGCAAATCGAAACTCAGTATCAAATATCTTCCCGCAGGCCAGACTTTTGTGCAAAACCGCGTGGGTGATCCAAAGGCTGCCGAGCGCGATATCGGTTTTAAATGGACCGTTGACTTGCGGGATGGAATGGAAGCTCTTGTAGAATGGCGAAACACCCATAAAGCCGAAGTTGAAGAACGACGTATGAAAGGGAATTAGGTCATGTACAAGATTCCGCTGATAAAGCCTTACTTGCCGAAAGGAACCCGCGAGAAAGTCCTTGAGGTGCTTGACTCGGGCTACCTGACTGAAGGCCCCGTTACGGCTGAGTTCGAAAATATCATAGAAAATTTCATCGGATGCGGTCATGTTCTTGCCGTAACATCCTGTACTACGGGGCTTGAGTTGGCTTTGAGGGCATTGGGAATCGGCCCCGGCAACGAAGTTATCACCGCTGATTACACCTATCCGGCGACTGCGGACGTTATAAGAATTGTCGGTGCCGACGCTGTCATCGTCGACGTCTCGAAGGATACGATGCTTATTGATTATGACGCAATGGAAAAGGCAATCACCCCGAAAACGAAGGCAATCATTCCCGTTTCCATATTCGGCAACCCGCTTGACTATGACAGGCTCGACCGAATAAGGGAAAAGTACAATCTCAAAATTATTGAAGATGCCGCATGTGCACTGGGCGCGGAATACAAAGGAGCGAAGGCCGGAACACAGGCGGATATCGCGGTATTCAGCCTGCATCCCAGAAAATTTCTTACCGCCGGGGAGGGCGGTCTTGTTACGACAAATAATTGCGAATGGGCCGCGTGGATGAATTCCTACAAGCATTTCGGAATGGGAAGCGCTACGACAAGAGAAAATACCGGATTCCAGATGATTGGCACGAACTACAAATTCAGCAATATTCTTGCGGCAGTGGCGATTGAGCAGGCAAGGCAGATAGATCTTTTACTCGAAAGACGCAGGACGCTTGCCTCTAATTATATTGATATGCTTGGCGGCAAAAGTGGAGTTACGCTTCCATCCGTCACTGAAGGCGGACTTCATTCTTATCAGACTTTTTCCATATTCATCGAGGAGCGTGACCGCGTGATGAAATCAATGCGAGAAATGGGGATAGAGGTTCAGATTGGGACTTATTCTCTTCACATGCACAAGGCGTTTCAACAGCCCGGTGTGCGGCTGGCGGGGAATTTTGAGAATAGCAGATATGCATTTGAACATTGTCTTGCTATTCCTCTTTTTCACGAGATGGAACTTGAACAGCAGAAAACAGTTGTAAGGGAGCTTCTTAAGCTTTTGTGATAAAACCATGTGCGGCATAGCAGGAATTTTAAACCTTAACAATGAGCCGGTATCGCCCGTCCTTCTGAAAAGGATGACGGACACAATAGTTCACCGCGGACCCGACGGCGAGGGGCATTTTTCTGACGGTCCTCTCGGTCTCGGGCATCGACGGCTGGCAATCATAGACCTTTCACCGGCGGCGCATCAGCCAATGATGACGCTGGATGGGCGCCATGTCATAAGCTACAACGGCGAAATATATAATTTTCAGGAACTCAGGGTCGAGCTGGAAACGCTTGGACACAGCTTTCACTCGCAAAGCGATACCGAAGTCGTTCTTGCCGCTTATGCCGAGTGGGGCGTTAAGGCGCTTGACAGATTCAACGGTATGTTCGCGTTTGCCATATGGGACAAGAAAACAAAAGAACTTTTTATCGCACGTGACCGTTATGGAATAAAGCCCCTTTACTATTCATTCCTCGGGAATGTGTTCATTTTCGCCTCGGAACAGAAGGCGATTCTGGAACACCCCGCAGCTAAAAGAGAAATAGACCTTGAGGGACTCATTGAGTATTTTACCTTCCAGAACTTTTTTTCAGGCAAGAATCTCTTGAAAGGCATCCATACATTTCCTGCCGGGCATTGGGCTAAAATATCCAGTTTCAGCCATACAGGAAAACTCAATACGATTCAGTACTGGGACTATAACTTCAACGAATCTGAAAAGCTTAAGGATGAAAGAGAATATGTAGAGGAACTTGACAGGCTTTTCGTTCAAGCTGTCAGGCGACAGCTCGTGAGCGACGTCGACCTCGGAGCGTACTTGAGCGGCGGGATTGATTCCGGCCATAACCGCTGTTGCCGCAGAGCAGCTTGCGTATATGAAGTCATTCACCTGCGGGTTCGACCTTAATTCCGCAAGTGGTCTTGAGATGGCTTATGACGAGCGAAGCAAGGCCGAATATATGTCCTACCTTTTTAAAACCGAACACTATGAAATGGTGCTCAAGGCAGGGGATATGGAGCGTTGTATGTCCAAACTCGCCTGGCATCTGGAGTCTCCGAGAGTCGGCCAGAGCTACCCCAATTACTACGCGGCTCAGCTTGCGTCGAAGTTTGTAAAGGTTGTTCTTTCAGGGACGGGCGGCGATGAGCTTTTCGGCGGATATCCATGGCGCTATTACAAGGCTGTTGTAAACGATGATTTCGAACATTATATCGATAAATATTATAAATTCTGGCAGAGACTGATTCCCAACTCGGTAATTCACAAGGTATTCGCTCCTGTATGGGACGGAATGAAGCACGTCAATACAAGGGATATTTTCCGCGATGTCTTCCAGCACCATGCAAAAAACTTGACCGAGCCCGAGAATTACGTCAATCATTCACTCTACTTTGAGGCGAAGACTTTTCTGCACGGGCTTTTCATTGTCGAGGACAAGCTCAGCATGGCGCACAGCCTTGAAAGCCGCGTGCCTTTCATGGACAATGATCTTGTTGATTTCGCCATGAAAATACCCGTTTCTCTCAAGCTCGGGAACCTTCAGGAAATAATCAAGTTCGATGAGAACGAGCCGGGGCTGAAAACAAAAAAATATTTTGAGAAGACGAACGATGGCAAATTGCTCCTGCGCAAGATGATCTCCCGCCATATTCCCGATAATATAAGCAACGGCGTCAAGCAGGGATTTTCCGCGCCGGACGCAAGCTGGTTCAAAGGCGAAAGCATGGAATATGTTAAGAAATCTCTTTTTAACAGAGGTGCGAGAATATATGAATTTATGGACGAGGCCGCCGTCCGTTCGCTTGTCGATGAACATCTCGAAGGCCGTCACAACCGCCGTCTTCTGATATGGTCGCTTCTCAATGTGGAAAAAACCCTCAACCTCTTCTTAAAATAAGGAATTGATATGGGAGCCTTGGAAAGACTTGGAATTGCCGGAAACAGTATCTCCGGAAATAAATATTCCGAAAATCAGAAACAGACAGAACAGACCTTTTCTTTCAAATGGGAGAAGCGCGAGACTTACGAGTCGGAAGCTGTTCAGGAAAATATGAAGCGCTGGCTTTTCGAACGTTACTGCGACAATGATCCAGGAAAACTTGAGAAGTGGCTTGGGCACGGACCCGATAGGAAAATAATCGTTGATGCCGGTTGTGGCGCGGGACACTCCGGACTCATCTTCTTCAGGGACTACCTGAAACTTCACGACTATCTAGGGGTCGATATCTCGGACGCGGCATATGTCGCTAAAAAACGTTTCGACGAAGCTGGGATGCCGGGTGATTTTCTCAAGGAAAACCTCCAGCAACTTTCCATTCCCGATGCGTCCGTTGATATGATTTTCTCGGAAGGCGTTCTGCACCATACCGACAATACAGGCAACTCCATACGCTATCTTTCAAAAAAGCTGAAAAAGGGCGGACTCTTCCTCTTTTACGTCTACAGGAAAAAATCCGTCATCCGCGAGTTTACCGACGACTACATAAGGAACGCCATCAGCACCATGTCCGACGAGGACGCTTGGAACGCCATGTACCCGCTCTCCAAACTCGGTAAAACACTTGGCGATCTCAATCTGGAAATAGAAATAGAAGACGATATAGATTGCCTTGGCATTCCGAAAGGAAAAATAAATATCCAGAGACTGTTCTACTGGCACATTTTCAAAGCCTATTATCGACCGGATTTTAATCTTGACGAAATGAACCATATTAATTTCGACTGGTATCGTCCGGCAAACTGCCACAGGCATACGGACGAGGAAGTCCGCGGCTTCTGCGAAAGTGCCGGACTCGATATAGAACACATGAATATTCAGGAAGCGGGGATTACAGTTGTTTCAAGAAAACATTGACAAAAAAATACTGAAAGCCCTGTCTAAATTCAATCTTGATTTGGCAGGCAAGACAGTCCTTACCGAGGCCGCCTCCGGGAATTACGCATCGACATGCGTCATAGCCGCGCTTGCGGGGGGAGATGTTTTCGCCTATGCTAAAACTTCGCGTTACGCCACCATCCCCGGCGTGAAAAAACAGGTCAACAGTCTCGCGTCCAAGCTTGGAATTGAGCGAAATCTGACAATCATTGAAAGTCTTGACGATGTAGACTTTTCACGGATAGATATAGTCACGAACAACGGCTTTCTCAGACCTATCGATGCCGCATTTATAAACAGGCTTTCTTCCCGATGTGTCATACCGCTCATGTGGGAACCTTGGGAATACAGGCCATCGGAACTCGACCTTGAAGTGTGCCGAGTCAAAGGCATTAAAGTATACGGAACAAACGAGAACGATCCGCGTCTACGTACAATGGAATATATAGGTTATGTTCTGATCAAAATCCTGCTGAATAACGGTTTTTCGCCGTTCAGCGCAAAACTTCTTGCTCTCGGCTGCGCACGATTTGTTTCCCCTGCGGTTTCCGTTTTGAGAAACAGCGGTTATACGGTCGATGCCGTGACCGATTATTCAGATAAAGTACGGCAATTGGATAATTATGATGCCATCCTGTTACTTGAACATGAACGGAACTTGACACTGCTCGGCGGCGAAGACGCATATATTAATGCCGCTCAACTTTCTCATTCGCCGCTGGTCGTGCATATATGCGGCGGTCTTGATGAAAAAGCGCTTGGCTTTCTGAAGGTTATACCCGAACATCCGGCTCCTTTCGGATATATGAGCTTTTCCACGGATTATGCCGACAGTCAGGCAGTTGTGGATTTGCATACCGCCGGCCTCAAGGTCGCCGAGGGAATGCTCGAAGCAAATAAACTTGGCCTTTCCGGAAATGGATACCGGAAATTTATGGAGAATAATTATCCCGCCCTTGCTTTTGATAACCCGGAATATTGGTAAATAAAAATGAAAATAGCGATAATTGGACGAACAGAAATACTTTACGATACAGCAGTGCTTCTGGCGGAAAAAGGCCATGAGATAAAGCTGATCATAACTGCGAAGGAGGCTCCTGAATATACGCGGACGGCGGATGATTTTAAAGAGCTTGCCGGACGCTTGGGTGCCGCGTATCTCTATTCTGCGAAGATTAGCGCGCCGGAAAATATTGAATTTATCAAAAATTGCGGCTCAATAGATATTGCTGTAAGCGTGAATTATTCGAGTGTGATATCTTCTGACGTAACCTCACTTTTTCTCTTGGGGATTTTTAATGCACACGGCGGCGATTTGCCGCGTTACCGCGGTAATGCCTGTCAGGCCTGGGCCATAATAAACGGTGAGGAAAAAATTGGCCTTTGCATTCACAAAATGAAAGGCGGAGAACTCGATAGCGGAGACATTATCGAGAAGAAATATATGCCGCTTGATATTAATACCAGAGTAGGGGAATGCTATTCGTGGATGACTGAGGAAATTCCCGGCATGTTCCTGGCTGCCGTGAAAAAATTGGAAGCAGATAAAAATTGTATTATGGAAAAACAGTCCACAAGGCCGGAAGATGCCTTACGCTGTTATCCGCGGTGTCCCGACGACGGACGTATCAACTGGAAAAAATCCAATATTGAAGTGCTTCGGCTTATAAATGCTTCGTCAGAACCATATGTCGGGGCATTCTGCGAATATGTCGGAAAGACGATCCGCATCTGGAGAGCAAAACTTTTCGAAGATGATGAAAAATATTGTGCTATATGCGGGCAGATAGCTTCAATTGATAAGACATCAGGCGCAATGATAGTGATCTGCGGAAACGGAAAGCTTCAGATTGATGAAGTCGAGTTTGACGGGGAGCGCGGAAAACCTGCGGGATTTATAAAGAGCGTCAGAGAGAGGTTGAAATGACCATGATGCGCAGTTTTAAGTCATTCATCAAACGTCACAGGCCGCTTTTCAGAGCGGCATACTTTTTTTACAGGCTTTCGAATCTCCTGAAAATGTTTATTTTCAGCAAAGTACCATTTGCCCGTAAATGGAATTATCTCAAATGCTTTGTTTCCGCCGAGCTTGGTTCAGGGAAGTCATACGGTTCCCCCGTGCTTCTTACAATAGAACCGACAAATATTTGCAATTTAAAGTGTGATATCTGCGAGACCGGGGCAGGGGTTCTTGAGCGTGAAAAGAAATATATGAAATATGAAGAATTCTGTTCCATAATCGATCAGTTCGACAAAAATCTCAGAACGCTCTTCTTCTATTTCATGGGTGAACCATTCCTGAATAAGGACGCATACCGCATGATAGAATATGCCGTAAAAAAAGGAATATTTGTTTCGACGTGTACAAATGGCGATTTCGCGGAACCTGAAAATTTGGTAAATTCAGGGATTCAGGAAGTCAATTTCCAGATTGCCGGAATGACTCAGGAAGTCCAGAATGTTTACCGTAACGGAAGCAATCTTGCAAAAGTGTTTGCCAACCTGGAAAAAGCCGTCGAACTCCGCAACGCCGGAAATAAAAAAATGGATATAATCCCGGGATTCATATTGATGAAGCACAATGAACATCAGGTGCCTGATTTTGTCGCATACTGCAAATCGCTTGGCCTTGATAGATACAACGTAATAGGTACTTGCGCAAGGACTATCGAACAGGCTTCAAGGTATCTGCCGTCGGATAAGAGTTTCTGGGTATACAAAGAAGACGAACTCGCGCAGGGACGGCTTGTCCCGCTCACCCGTCCCGACAACTTCTGTCCGTGGATTTATTTTTCCGCATCGATCATGGTGAACGGCGACGTTGTTCCATGCTGCCGCGACCCGAAAGGCAAGTTCATTCTCGGCAATGTATTCAACAATAAGTTTTCTGAAATATGGAACAATGACAAGTACCAGGCAATACGGCGGGCCGTGGCAAAGAATTCAAACGATTTCAAGCTCTGCCAGCTTTGCCCCGGCGAGCAGGCCCCTCGGGAGAATGCCTGATGATGAATATATTAATGGTGCAGGCAAAAACAAACTGGTACGATACTACAAGGGAAGACGGCCTTTTTGTAAATTTGAACTTGGGTTTTTTACGGACGGCAACTATATGCAAACGGCTTAATATCGGGTTTGACATTGTTGACTGCAATAATTTTAATACCGGAGTTGGCGATGTCCTGAACATGGCGGAATCGAGACAGCCTCAGCTTGCAATTATTAGCCTTGATTTGAACGCTGTTGACAACGCATATAGAATAAGCCATGAGTTGAAATCACGGCACCCCGATATAAAAATAATGTGGACTTCGCTTGGCATAGGTTTCCTTGGCCCTTTCGTTGTTCTCTTTAAAGAACTGGTACTCAAGGATGACATGATAGACTTTGTCCTTTATGGAGACGAGGGTCGGCTTGATGTGTTTTTTGAGGAATTTTCAAGAAACTCTTCCGCGTTTTCCGCAGGCGGAATCGGTTACAAAAAAGACGGCGAATTATTTTTCAATCCCTTAAGCAAAAGTTCCGAATACATAGAAGAAGATTACAATGCCGTTGATATGGAGGATTATATCTGGCGTTACGGACATGAGATTCTTGTTCGAATTTATGTAAAAAAACAGCGGATTATTCCAGTCGCGTCTGGTGTGGGTTGTGCTTTCGCCTGTTCTTTCTGCATAAATTCGAACAAGGAATGGAAGCAGCTCTTCAAGACAAAGCCGCAAGAGATGCTTCTGCGGCAATTGACAGGACTTATTGATAAGTATAATCCGGATGTCGTCTGGCTTCAGGACGATAACTTTTTCATCAATAAGGAAAGAGCAGCGGCTGTACTTGAACTGCTCAATTCCAGAAATGTTAAGTGGTGCGGACAGGGACGTCTTGAATACTTCAGGGAAGACTACATCAACGAGGAATTCTTTAAGAAATATATGGCCCCCGGCGCCCTTTGGTTTGGGGTCGGCTTTGAGACTTTTTCCGATACTCTCAGGGCGAAGCTTAATAAAAAAGCATCGACAGAGGATCTGGAGAAGGCTGCGCTGCTTTGTAACAAATACGATGTCCCATTCAATCCCGCATTTATCTATGGAACAATAGAACAGACTGCTGAAGAGTTTAAAAATGATGTTGCAGGTCTCCTTGAATTTCACCGGAGATATCCTAAAACTACGTTCAGCTTTCAATTATGGCGACCCTATCCCGGCACTCGGGAGTTTGCCAAGGTAACCGAAAAATACAAACTGGAATTTCCATCATCTCTCCAGGAGTTTAGAATTTTCAGTATAGAATGTCTCGATATGGACAAGTATTATCCATGGCTTGATAAGAAGCGTCGCAGTCTGCTTTCTTTCGGGGCATTTCTTGTCGCCCTTTATTGTGTATATGGACGCTTCGGCAGGAACCTTATTTCGGATATTGCATACAGGCCTCTCGTTTTTTGCATGAGGTACGAAATATTTCCGGTATTCAAAGTTATTGGATTACTCTGCCGTATTCTGTCCAAAAAGGTTAAAGGATGAAAAATTTGGATAAAAAACTTAGACTCCTGAGACTTGCCCCATCAGGCTGCTGTAGCCGAATATGGGAGAAATTCGGTAATTTCAGGATGTTCGAACAGGACTGGATTGACGGGCTTACCGAGTTCAATCTCAGGGTTTACCCCAATGGGACATTCAATGGAATTTTTAAATACGCCGACAATTTTCTGATATATGAAATCTGCCGTAAAGGGATATTCAAGGCGTTGTTGCCACTGCTCCTGTTTTTTAAAGCCATTTATCTAATAAGGAAATACAGAATAAATGTCGTTCACTCGAATGATATATACTTTTTCGGCTTTTCTCTTCTCTTGGCCGCAAAACTTTGCCGGAAGCCCTTCTGCATTTCGATTCATGCAAATCACCTGAAACGCGACGAACTGGATAATAGTTTTATTCCGCGTCTCATTGGGTTGACCTTTCCTGCGAGATACTGCGAGAAGATAATTTACCGATATGCCAATCTTATACTGCCGATCAGGGAATCCATTGCAAAGGAAATAGCGTGTCCCGAAAGCAAAATAAGAATATTCCCACATGTATTTGATTTTGAGGAGTTTGATAAAGTTACACATGTCGATGCAAAAAGATTATACGGCATTCCGGAAGGCTCTCCAGTGATTGTGCATGCCGGACGCCTCAGCAAAGACAATTACGCCTCGGATATTGCGGGTATCGCGATAAAAGCCTGCGGCTCAGATGAAAAAGTTTATTTTGTTATTTGCGGAAACGGGCCGGAAGAAAAAAACATGAAAGATAAAGTTCGTGAGGCGGGATTTGAAGACCGTATATTGTTTCCGGGCGGCGTTCCGAATGATGTTGTTTTCGAATTGCGAAAACAGTGTTCTGTAAGTCTTTGCCTGATGGCCGGATTCAGCCTGATCGAGGCATGTGCCGGAGCAAGACCCGTGATTTCATATGATGTAGAGTGGCACCACGAGCTTGTGAAAGACAACGAGACAGGCTTTCTTATCGGAGAGAACGACGCGGACGCGGTTGTTGGGAAAATACGATATCTCCTCGACAACTCAGAAAAGGCCGCTGAGATGGGCAGACACGCCCGGGGGCTTGCCGTTGAAAGGCATTCACCTCAGAATGTAAATAAGATAAAAAGTGAAATATACAGGGAACTCTTAGCGTTATGAATGAAAAAGTACTGGACAGAATAAACAATGGAAATGAGTGGTATGTTTATGAACAGCTGCTTAGTCTGAACAACCCCCGTCAGACAAGAGTTATTAGAAACAGATGGAAATTTTTTGACAAGATTTTGGAGTACAAGTATAAAGAATGCGGCGGGCGCAAGCTCAAACTCTTAGACGCAGGCTGTGGCGACGGAATAAATCTGACATATTTTACCAGTAAGGATTTTCTGGAAGTGCATGCGTGCGATTATAATCCTTTGAGAGTTGAGAGAGTGCGGGAAAAATTTGCGGGGCTTCAAGTCTCTCAACAGGATCTTACAAAGCTTGATCTGCCGTCTGACAACTTCGATGTGATATTATGCAGTCAGGTGCTTGAGCATATTCCCGAAGATGAGAAGGCCATTGAGAACCTTAAAAAATATTTGGCTCCGAACGGAATACTTATTCTCGGAGTTCCGAACGAAGGCTGCTTCTTCGCCCGTCTCAGAAACAATGTTCTGGAGCCGCGCATTGCCAGGGAAACAGATCATGTGAATTTCTATACCTATGATAAATTCCTCGGGAAAGTGGGAAATGCCGGGCTATGTTTGCAGGAATGTTTTTTTGAAGGCTTCTTTTGTCCGCACCACAGGATCAATGATATTATGGGGCGGTTTGGAATCGGATATGCATTGCTGGAATTTCTCAGAAAAATCATTCCTTCGCAGAGTGCCGGATTCTACATGGTTGCAAGGGGGAAATCATGAAGATAGCTCTGGTTAATCCGCGAGGCACAAGTACTCCCGAATTAAGTATTCCGCACGGATTGCTTCAAATCGGTGCGGAACTTGAGGCCGCCGGCCATGAATTCAAGATAGTCAATTACAACGATATCGATATTCCGTTGAACTATGAGCCTTTGAAAAGCTATGACCTGGTGGGGCTTTCAGTGAATACCCTCCAGCTTGCGCATGCGAAGAAGATAGCTGAAAGTATCGGGGATTCGACTAAAATTGTTTGGGGCGGAATTCACTGTCTTCTCGACCCGGAATCCATCATGAAATCTTTTCCCGCGCATTTTCTTGTAAAAGGAGAAGGCGAACAGCCCTTGCTGGATATTGTCCGGCATCTGGAAGGAAAGGAAAGCATAGACTGGCTTGCCGCCAGAAAGGGAGTATGTTTTACCGATAAAGGCCGCAGAATTGAAAATGACGCGTTTTTCAATGAAGACCTGAATCAGCTTCACGATATAAATTATTATCGTCTTGACAACCTTGAAAAATATCTGTATTCGCAGAACTTTTACGTGCCGGGCGCTGAAAAACTCGGCAAATTGTCAATACTGACTGCAAGGGGATGCCATTGGAACTGTTCTTTCTGCATCAACACCCTGCTGGCTCGCCACGGAGGGACGTACCGGGCAAAGTCCTTCGAAAAAATTAGACGTGAAACTGAGCCTATTATAGATGGTTTGGGAATTCGTTTTTTATTTCCGGCAGATGAAGATTTTTTTCTGAATAAAGGGATGCCGGAAGCTATAATGGGGTATGCAAAGGAGAAAAACTTTTTCTGGGGCGCGAATTGCAGATATAACTATTTTGTTGAGAAGATAATCAATAAAGGAAAACTTGCCGAATATGTCGATGGCGGACTTTTCTTCATCGGAATGAGCATTGAAGCGGGCGATGAGGAAATAAGGAATTCCATTCTGAAAAAGATGGTCAAGGATGTTCATATCGACAATGCCGTCGATACAATAGAAAACAGCGTTGGAAACCGTCTGGCGATAAACACAAGCTTCATTATCAATTTCCCGGGGGATACGCAGGAAAACAGGTTGAAAATGCTTCTCATAATGGACAGGCTGAGCCGTCATCTGAATATTGTTTTTTCCGGGCCGCAGTCCTACAGGACTTATCCGGGTTCGACATTGTCAGAATTGGACAACGAAGCTCAAGGTTATAAAACCGGCGATATGGAATATTACATAAAAAGCGTTTCAGAAAGCGGTACTCCGTTGTCGCTTATGGATAACTCGACATATTTTTATACGCAGGCAGTCAATTACTTCTTCAACCAGCGTTTTAAATTTTTTGAACTGCATGAAGACAACGGCCGTTTTTCCCTTCACTTGACGACTAGAAAGAAAAAAGCATCTTTGGTTAGAAAACTTTTCTTATTTGCCGTAAATCTTCTTTTTATTCCGGTGCTGATTCGCCTGCGTTTTAATTTCTGGGGCTGCTTTTTCGAGCCTTTCATTGTCGGCTGGTGCATGAAGAGAATAAATAACACATTTTCGCTTTATCAACGATTAACAGGCAGGCATAAATGAACGACAGAATTGCGGCAACAGGGACAAAGGCGGTTTTTTGGGATTCACTGGCCTTGTGTTCAAGTCAGATTTTTGCCATTCCTCTAGGGATTCTTGCTTCTGCTCTAACCGTAAGGCTGCTTGGAGCTGAAGAATATGGATATTTGTCCGTATTCCTGATGGTGGGCGGGCTTTTTTCTCTTTTTGTCGGCAACTGGTCAAGTGCGTCACTGATTCGTTTTGGACGGGAAGAGTATCAGAAAACAGGAAAAATAAACCGGACTGTATGGGCAAGGTATATTTTGTTTGCAGTTTCGTTTGTGCTTGCTATTTCCGTGCTTTTTCTGGCTGGCGGATATATAACTCGCTATATCGGCGGAGGCGGCGGAATATGCTTACTCCTGATAATATTGCTTACCGTTCTTGCTCAGGATGCTAATTCCTCTTTTTCATATATGCTTCAGGCTGTAAAAAGGATGAAAACATATGGAATAGCTCTTTTATTTTCGCCGTTTTTTCTGATTTGCGGGCTTGGAGCACTTTTTTATCTTTACGGAAACAAACTCGCTTTTCCCGTGGTGGCTCTTGTCATGGCACTCAGTACCGCCGCAGCATCGTTTTTGATTTTTCTTCTGCTTCCGCACAAGGCGCTTTTTCCGGTTGCTTTCGATAAGACAATGCTTAAAGATATTTATCTTTTTTCCTATCCTGTGATTTTCGGCAATATTGCTTTTTATGTGGTCAACTGGGTTGATATGGTTGTGATAAAGTACTATTTCAGCATGAAAGACGTCGGGGTCTATCAGGTGGCTTACAATGTTTACTCGATGGTTGCCAATCAGATGTCTATCATCAATACCATAATGCTTCCGCTTTTTGTCTCAATGATTGCTTTGGGAAAAGGATTCCTGATAAGGCGTTATATCCGCAGTATCGTTCCTTTGTTTTTTCTTGGCGGAGTTTTGCTTGTATGCTGCGGCGCGAGCATATCGCCGCTGTTCTTTCATTATGTTTATGGTGATGCCTTTGATGTTTCGGCCTGCTATTTTTCGGTGTTGTCGTTGGGGTTGGCATTTAAAGTTCTTGTTTATCTGTACAGCGGGATATTGATAGCCCATAAACATGTAAAACTCAGTATTGTTGCCGGGGTGATCGGGGCGCTCTTGAACTTCGGAGGGGATTTGCTTCTGATCCCATGGTTGGGGCCTGTCGGGGCTACCGTGGCGACATCGGCGGGAGTTCTTGCCTGCGCCATACTCTATCATATTTTTATAGAAGTAAAAATTACGAGGTCGCCATCGTCGCTACGTATTTTCCTTTTGACGATTCCTGTCTTTATTTCGCTGGCGATAATTTACTTTTCTGATATCTTCCTTGCTCCGCTGCTTGTTGTATTGTCCGTCTTTCTGTCGGGCTTTTTGCTGGCGAAGGGACTTAGGCTTTTTAAAAAGGAAGATATGGAACTTCTAAAGGATATATCGATGCCGATTTTTTGCAGGAAGCTAGTTGCTAAAATATATGGAATTCTTTCAGTGTGAATGATTTAAATTTAATTTACATTATTGTTCCTCTGTTGTTGATGGTATTTTTTCTGTTCAGGATATTTCCTGTCTGGAAGAACCGCGACCGCGGCTGCGACGCCTTTTATTTTCTGCTCTGCGCTGAGACGTTCAACAAGGAACGCAAAGTGCCTATAACTTTGCCGTATTTGTATTTGCTGGAATATCCGGAACAGTGGTATCCGCCGCTATTCTCGGTATTTACGGGAATGCTCCCGCAGGACTGGCTGAAGAAACGCTTCTGGCTGCTGAATCATCTGCTGGATGCCGTGGTAATGCTTCTTCTTTTTGTTCTGACATTCTTTCTGGCGGGACTTCCCTGCGCCTGCGCGGCAGGACTGATTTACGCGCTTAATCCCGCGCAGACTTTCGAATTCAGTACTATGACGTCGCGATCGCTGGCGCTACTTTTTTTTATATTCTTTATGTTTTTCGGAGAACTGGCGCTGCTTTCCTCTCTATGGTATGCGGTGCCTGCTGTGTTACTTGTTGCAATTCTGATATATACACACAAGCTGACAATCCAGCTTTTATGGTTCCTATGTGCCTTTCTCTCGCTCATGGAGTGGAATCTCCTCTGGATATTGCTTCTTGCGGCGGGCTATCTTCTTGCCGTAGCGGTCTATCCGTCAATGTTCTGGAAGATACTGAAAGCACATTTTGACATAACAAGCTTCTGGTACAAAAACTGGATGTATTTAAACGTAAACCAGGTGGAGGAATCTCCGATCTACGGGACTCCGAAAGAAGTTGGAAAGCGCAACGGCTTTTTCAAAGGGAACTTCATTGCGATGTGGCTTTTTCTTGGCAGAAAGGTATTTACATCCAACCCTTGGATACTGACAAGCCTGATGGCGTTTACTGTTTGGGGCAGTCTGGGCCGACTTGAAGATTTTCTTTTATTCGCCGTCCTCGGGATATATGCGTGGGGCGGGCTGACCCTTGCGGTCCCTGCTTTGCGCTGTCTGGGAGAGGGGACTAAATACGTAAAATATGCAAAACCTTTTTCCTTGCTTTTGACCGCATTGCTCTTCATGGAACACGCATCGGTGTTCCTAGTCGGTATTATCATATTATGCGCACTGACGGAACTGGTCTATTATGCCGCGGTCTGTCGCTTTTTGTCGAAATCAACGGTTGATACGCTTGATTCTGAAACTGTAAAGGTCATAGAAATATTGAAGGCCGATGAAAACGCGCGGACGCTTTGTCTTCCGCTTCATCTGGCAGATATGCTGGCCTATTACTCAAGGCGTCCGGTATTGTGGGGAACTCATGTTTATACATTTAGGGATGTTCAGCCCTTTTTCCCGAGGATACTTGAACCTCTTGACTTCTTCGTGAAAAAATATCATTTAACCTATATTCTGCTCAAAAAAGAATATGTTATGCCTGAAAAACTGAGATTAGAAAATTTAGAGGTTGTTTTCGAAGGTAAAATTTATATCTTGCTAAAGGCTTAAATTCCCGCCTCTTCTGCAACTTCTTACGCGGGATTCATAATTTGAGCGTAATATTCATCTTGGGTAGATTGAATATTTTTAGATGGAAATATGCGCTTAGGGGCTAAGCGCACTTTTCCCGCTTCCTTTGTCGCAGATGTGCTTGTTTTAGGCGGTGTCTTTAGCGGTATGGCCGGTGCGGCAGGCTTTACAACAGGTGCCGGTGTCGGCGTGACTGTCTTGAACGCGTCTGGTAATTGCCGGATTATCAGCTGCTTTATTTTTTCTTTTTTGAGGCTTTCCTTATCAGCTATAAATGCAGGGAACTCTATACGGTTTTTTACTTTTTTGCCTTTCAGGGACATATCGATGAGCTTTATGGATTCATAGCCAAGCTCATATGGGTTTGAAATTGCCAGAGCGTCAACTTTGCCGTTTTTAAGTGCATTCAGAAGTTCCTGATTGATTCCGTATCCTACAATTTTTTTAGGGCCTGTTGTCTTTCTCGTTGAAAGCACATTCACCATGCACTGGGTAGTTATTTCCTCAGAACAGAAGAACCCGTCCGCAAATGAATACTGTGCCAATATGTTGGCTGTTTCGTGGGCGGCCTGCTGATAGGTGGAGCCACTGTATTGGCTTGATATAAAGATTTTGATTCCCGGCGCGCTTTCTTTCAGTTCGTCGGTAAACCCTTTTTCGCGTTGGAGCGTCGTGTCATTGTCTGCCGCGAGCGGAATTACCACGACTTTTCCCTTGCCTCCGAGCAGTTGTGACATTTTCTTCGCGCAGAGTTTCCCGAGATTGTAATTATCGACGGTGACATAACTCAAATATGTTGATAATTTCAGTTTACTGTTGGCAAGTATGATTTTTATGCCTTTTGATTCTGCATCTTTGAGCGGCCTTACGAGTGTTCTGTCGTCGAGCGGCGAAACGATGATGGCCGTGACCTTGAGATTTACCATTTCCAGCACGGTTTTTGTTTGAAGGGCATTGGTGTCTTGGTTGATTATTGCCGGGCGTTTTATATTGTAGTTTAAGTCCCTGGCTCCCGCGTCCACGCCTTCACTGAATGTTCTCCAGAAGCTTTCCTGCCCCCTTGTAATGAGGCCTATACTCGGCCTGTTGGAATCGTCCTGGGCGTAAACGAGTCCCGCTAAAAAGGTCACGGCACAGATGGACAAAAAGTTGGTTGCTAGTCTTCTCATAAAAAGATCCCCCCTATTTTTTTATAACATTGAGTCAAATTATTTTCAAACAGAACGATATTTCTCACTGTTGGCATGGAAAGCCTTCTGCATCAAGGCGTGCCCCCGCGTCAGCTCCCTCTTTCATCGCTGCTTTTCCCGGCGAAGCCGGATTGAGCCTGTAGTCTTTTTTTAGCAGACTCACAAAGCCTGGAGGCTCTTCCAGAACGTTTTTTATTGACACATTTTCAAGTCCGCTTTCAGAAAGAGACGTTATTCCTCTTACGAGGTTGAAGTTTCCGAAGTCAAATTCCTTTACTGCCGCCGGATTTTCGGGTGCATTTACTATGGAGTTTTCTAACTTAAAGCTTCCGTTGAAGGAGCTTGAAAATACAAGTGGTTCAGTGTCGGGCGAATATATAATTGAGTCGTATATTGAAATATTTGAACCGGCTCCGCAGTATACAGCCGGCACTTGTCCCTTGGTGGCTCCCAGCTGAGGGGCAAACGTACAGTTCCTTACTTTTACATTAGGTGTGCCGCCTGGGACCATGATGTTTGTTATGAGGCAATTTGAGACTGTTATCTCGCCGCCGGATATGTCCAGTTTTCCAATCACCGAATCAATAATCACGCAATCACTGAAGACGATGAGGCTGTTACACGTTATATTCCTGATAATTATTTTTGGGGAATCGCTTACTCTAAGCTCCTCAAGCAACACATCTCTGGAGCCTTGGATTACGACATTTTCAGCCTCACAGGATGATATGCTGTTTGTGAGATACCTACCGGGTTCAAAGGAAAGGACGGTCCCGCTTTGAAGTTTTTTTACTGCTTCATGCGCGCTTTCGGTACCATCTCCGCCTGAAGGACTTATTTTTATTTCCGTGCCTGATGCTTTTTGTGCTTCCGTGCAGATTTTCTGGATATGGTTTTCTTCTTCACTGGCGCCGGTTTCTGAAGCCCTTTTCTTCCAATCAATTATTGAATTGGAAGCTTCTTTTCGCTTTTTCTCGGAGGCTTCCTTTGCTTTTTGGAGGGTTGCTATGGCTTTGCCTGCTTTTTCTTCAAATTCCGTTCCTGCGAATCTTGGCTTGACTTCTTCAATTAATTTTATAGCTGTTTCAATGTCGCTTCGGGACGCTATGGCCTTATTTCCCACCGTTCTCACTTTTTCCCATATTTCTTCAGGCGGGGCCGTTGATGATATTCTGATTCCTGCAAAAACTAGCGTATTTTCGGGTTGGGGATCTTTTTTCTCCGGAACTTCGTCTACGTTTTTTTTCGGTATCGGCGCATTTCTGTTGATCTTGGCGAGTTTCTCAGCGTTTCTGAGTTGTGTCTGGAGCAGCTCTTCTTTTTCTCTGGCGAGGGCCAGTGCTTTTTTGTTTTTGTTTTGAACGAACAAAGAGGTCCCTGCTATTATCAATATAAGCAGGAAGGTTATGGCGCCGACAAGATAGAATGGCTTAGCTTTGTCGGGTTTTTCTTGGCGGCTTAGGGCTGAGTTCCCGGGATTCACCGGTAATTTTCTGCCGTTTCTTTTGGCGTATCCCTTGCCGGGCGATGACAATTTTGTTTTAGGGACTGTCTTGCTGACTCTTCTGCTGATCATTATTTCTTTTTCGGACTGGGTCAGGTGTCTGCTTTGGGTCGTGTCTTTTTCCGGCTCGCTGACGGAGGGCATTTCTCCGGCGAGTACTTTTTTAATGTCGCCGATAAGGACTTTCCAGTTGAGCGGTCTTAGTTTTTTGTCTTTTGCCATCATTGCCGAAATGAGCCTTGAACACTCTTTGGATATCTGGTGGTTTCGTTTTCTAGCCGGAGTAAGTTGGTCGGTAAGATGTCTAGCCAGAACTGTTATGGCACTTGATGCCTCGAAGGGTACGTGACCAGTTACAAGGTGATAGAGGGTTGAGCCAAGAGAATATATATCTGCCCTGCAATCTATGTCGGGTTCCACTTTTGCTTGTTCGGGGCTCATGTAATGAGGGGTGCCGATGATCATTCCAGAGTGGGTCAGGGAGGCATCTTCCGCCATTGATTTTGATATTCCCAGGTCGGTGAGTTTTACAATCCCGCTATGAGTCATCATTATGTTTCCGGGATTTATATCGCTGTGAATAAGCTTATAAGCATCCCATGCGTAGGCGAGCGCTTCTGATATCTTGAGTGCTATATTCAGAGCCTCTTTTTCGGGGAGAGTTTTTTCCCTTTCCAGCCTTGCTTTAAGGGTTTCCCCGTCAACAAAAGCCGTAACAAGATAGTATATTCCATTTTCCACTCCGGCATCGAAGCCGGTTACTATATTTGGGTGATCAAGCTTTGCGGTCGTTTCGACTTCTTTCATGAATTTAGCAACGGACTCGGGGTTTGTCGTCATTGCAGGCGAGAGTATTTTTACGGCAACCGTTCTTCCCATCGCGGCGTGGCTGGCTTTCCAGACTTCACCCATTCCGCCCGAACCGATCTGCTCTTCTATCGTGTATCCGGCAAGTTTCATTCCTGGATAGACACCGGGCATCGGAACCATGACGGTGCTTTCACATTTGTAGCACAAGGCTAGTCCGCCCTTGAGTTCCTCTTCAACCATCAGCGGCGTATTGCAAAAGGGACATGCGAAAATAATGTCAGCCATCCAAAACTCCCGATATTTCAGCTATAAAACAAGCTGATAAGTGTCATTAAGGATAATAGCACGCTCATTCGAAAAATCCAGCTACTTTTACTTACACGACTAGCTTGGGAAAAGAACTTTTTTAGGACAACTCCTCCAGTATCCGGGTAATGTCACTGTCTTCCATGTGCCTAGGGTTGAGTTTCATGCTGTTCGAGCGGCAGTTTTTCAGGATAAAATCAAAATGCTCTTCCTTGAGCCCATAGCTCGTGAAAGTCACCGGGATGCCTAGTTTTTCCTGAAGTTCTACTGTTTTCTCGATAAAATCTTCGGCGTTTTCAAACCCGATGGCACGTCCAATTTTAGCAAATTCTGTCTCGCATGCCGGCAGGTTCCATTTCAGTATAGGCACAAGAAGTATTGAGCAGGCGGCTCCGTGAGGCACCTTGAGAAGACTTCCTATTGGATGCGCCAGTCCGTGTACCGCGCCAAGCCCGCTTTGCGCGAAGGCCATTGCGGTTATCATGCTGCCCTCTGCCATCTGTAGGCGCGCACCAATATTGCCCGGGAACATGAAGGCCGTAGGCAGATTATGGTATATTTTATTTATCGCGCACAGCGCCAGTGATTTAGAAATAGAGCAGGCATTCTTCGATACGTAAGACTCTATGGCCTGGGTATAGGCGTCAAGACCGCTGAATGCCGTCAAGACCGGCGGATTTGATAAAGTAAGCAGCGGGTCTATAATAGCAAGATCGGGGACCATTGTATTGTGCCTGATGGACTGTTTTATGCCGGCAGACGGGTCTGTAAGTACCGCATTTCTGGTGATTTCAGCACCGGTTCCTGCCGTTGTCGGGATTGCCGCGAAGAAGAGGCCTTTTTCTTTTATTTCCCTGCGATTATAGAAATAGTCCTCGGTCAGGCCTTCTTTGGGAATCAGACATGCGGCTGTTTTCGCGGCGTCTATTACACTGCCTCCCCCGACTGCGATAACGGCATCAGATTTATTTTCTCTTCCTTTTTTTATAAGGATATCAACCTCATTGAGCGGCGGTTCCGGTGAAATTCCGCAATGAGCGATCACGTCTCGTGATGGAAGCATTTTAATGATTTCATTTACGAGTCCCGTGTTTTCAGCATGCTTGCCTGTGACTAGGAGTATTTTTTTTGCGTTTTTGGGCAGTTTTTCGTGAAGCTCCTGGATCCGCCCGTTACCGAAAAGGATTTCACTGGGATAGTTGAGAACGTAAGATTCATTCATTTTTAGGCCTTTCAAACTTCAGTCATATTGAACGCGATACCGCCGATTACGAGAAATGATACTATGTAACAAATATCTATTGTACAGTCATGGAAAAGTTGGTCCCACGGAATATCGCGCACTACGGCAAAGCGCCATATGTCGAGATATCTTGTCGGCAGAAAGGCGTGTATGTGCTTCATGAAGGAGAGTGAGCTGAGTATGTAGCTAGTGTAATATATTCCGAGTGATATTACTATGGTGTGAGAAACTTTTTTCGTTAAGGCCGAGATCATCATATTCATGGCCACAAGATAAATAGTGGAGAAGCATGCAAACGAATACATAAGCAGCAGCTTAGTGAAGACAACCTTTTCTGGCAGTATGTATCTGGAGCCGTTGCGAAGGAATATTTCGCCGAAAATAACCACATCCCCTGTCGCCCCGAACATTACGGACCCGCATGAATAACTTACGAAAAGCAGTGCTATCACAAGGAAAAATGAGTAGAAGGACATCATGAAGAATCTGGAGAAGAATACATTCCACCTCGAGACCGGTCTGAGCAGCATTGTCCTCATCTGACCGTTTTGAAGCTCCCCTGCCATACTTGTGGCGGTAAATATGGATATTATCATCGGGAAAAGTACATATATTGCAGGGACTAGACATGTCATGGAAAACGCTATTCCGTTCAGTAACTCTGCCGCGGCTTCGCCCTCTATTTTTTTCTTTGCGTTCCTCATTCTGTGCATTATAAAGCCCAGGCTGCTCAGACAGGTAAAGAACAGCACCACGCCCAGGCCGGTATAGTGCAGTTTCTGCCTGATTAGCTTTTTGTATTCAAGCCCTGTCAGGGCCGCCATCTTTTTTATAACCGGTAAGTTCAACAAAAATATCCTCCAGTACTTTCTGATGTTTTGCTATTCCGTAGAGCCGGATTTTATTATTTACCAGTTTCTCTACCAGAGGCGGTACTATATTTTCCGAACCCTCTATGAGAAAGCGCGAATATTCTCCGGAATCCTCTTCCGTAAATATTTTTAGATTTTCACGTGCAAACAGATTTTTGAGGAGTTCTCTGTCCGGTGTAAGTATTTCTATACTTTCATGTTGCTTCATCAATTCGGATACTTTCCCCTCGCAGACCTTGTGGCCTTTGTGTATTATTGTTACGTAATCACATGTCTGTTCGACTTCTGAGAGCAGGTGACTTGAGAGAAATACGGTGATTCCATGATTCTCAGAGAGCTGCCTTATCAGATTTCTAATGTCGAGTATTCCATGCGGGTCAAGTCCGTTTACCGGTTCATCAAGAAAAATGAGCTTATTCTCCGGAATCATCGCCTGCGCGATGCCGAGCCGCTGCTTCATCCCGTAGGAAAAGGTTTTTACCAGTTTGTTTCTGACCTTGGAGAGCCCTACAATGTCGATAGCCTTTTCTATCATGGTTTTGTCAGCGCATCCCGAAAGCCTTGAGAGGTAATAGAGGTTCTCGTAGGCAGTCATGTACTCGAAAAAAGCGGGATATTCGACAATCGCTCCTGTTTGCGACATTATTTGGTCCCTGCTCATGAATAGGTCTTTGCCGAGGATTTCCACCTCCGCGGAATCAGGAGAAAGGAGTCCCAGCAGTATTCTTATTACCGTTGTTTTTCCCGCCCCGTTGGGCCCGAGGAAGCCGTGTACGGAACCTTCTCTCACGTAGAGATCCAGATCATCTACGGCCTTAAAGGTTCCAAACGACTTGGTTATGTGCTGTGCCTTGATTGCCATTTCAGTTATTAGGGTCTTCTAATTTTCTTGTTACTCTTCCATCGGAATAGAGGTAGTTTTTGCCAAGTTTTCCATGGAAATCTTCCGCATCGCCCAAGAGCGGTGTCAGATATTTCTGTCCGGATATTTGTATCCTTATTTCTTCTATTTTTCTGTCATTGAACCATATATCCCATTCATAGCTTGTTCCGTATCTTTTGGCGTAAGTTTTTGCATCATATTTTTCCTTGGTATCGGCGGGACACTCGAAAATTTTCTTTGAGTCGGGCGATAGTATATTAGGGATGCTGAGCGGATCATTCTCATCGGCTCCAATTCTTACGGCCGTGGGGAGTCTGCCGTTATAAGCACTTACATAACCGTTTACGAGTATGCCTATTTGCTTAAGGTTATTCATGCATTTGGTCTTCTTGGATTGGTCTGCTGAATTTTTGACCGCCGGCAGAATAAGTCCCGCGAGAATCGCGATTACACTTATTACAACGAGCAATTCAATAAGTGTAAAAAACAGTTTTTTCATGTTTCTGTCCTTCCCCATTTAGAGTGCGTTAACGTTGTTCAACAGCTCGTTTATGGCAGGATCGTATGTCTGGCGTTCCTGCGCCGTAAAATCGTTATAGTATGTATCAAGCGCTTCCTTTGCTTCTTCTTTTCCTTCTTCCGAGTTCATTTTATCCTTGGCAGCATCGCGTGATTTCTTGTCCATATTCTTGAACTTTTCCCTTATTTCATCGACCATTTTCTGGACTGCTTCCTGTTTCTGCTCTTCGGTCATATTCTCCGTCGCTTTTCTAATCCTCTTGATGCGGGCCCTCATTACTTCGCGGGTAATGACCTTTCTTGTTTTCGGGGAGAGTTCCTTCATCGTGTTTCTTATATTGTCGAGGTCTTCCTGCGAAATGGCTTTGGATCTTTTTCCGCGCACAACATTCAGTATATGACCAGAGCTATTGGCCGCGTTTGCATCCTCTTGTTCGGTGAGGGAGAGGATGCTGTTTTTGATCTGGTCAACTTCCTTGTCTTCGCTTGGGCGGATTATGCCGTATATTACAAGTCCTGTAACGAATAAGGCTGCGATAAGCAGGGAGATTTGTTTCTTCTTTTTTGCCTTCGCTAGGGTATCGCTTTTTCCTTTAGCTTTCATCTGGTAATATTCCTTCTTGGTTTTTCAATATATTCAATGCATTCCTGGCAGCTTCTGACTCGGCGGATCTTCTATTATTAGCCTCGCCGTTTGCTATCAGATTATTCTTGATTGAAACAGATACGGTGTAATTCGGGTTATGATCTGGCCCTTCTATCTTGAGAACTCTGTATTTTGGTGCCATGTTCCAGTGCTTTTGGGTAAATTCCTGAAGATCTCCTTTGGGATTTATACTTTTTATGAGGTCAATCGGTTCAGGGAAGTGTGTCGCGATAACTGGCATTACTATTCTTTTTACATCTTCCAGGCTGGAGTCAAGGAACATAGCACCGAGGACGGCCTCATAGGCATCGGACATGGTGGAAGTCCTTTTATTGCCACCCGACTCAAGTTCTCCGCGCCCGAGCAGAATGTAGCTATCGAGTCCTATCTCCTGGGAAAGTTTATACAATGCGTTTTTCTGGGCGAGCGCTGAACGCATTTTGGTGAGTTTTCCCTCCGGCTCTTCAGTGTATTTCATGAAAAGATATTCCGTAAGAATTATCTCCAGCACCGCGTCGCCGAGAAATTCGAGACGCTGGTTATCATAGCTTAAGCTGTTTTCCGCCGAATAGGAACGGTGTGTCACCGCCTCCCTCAATAAGCGCGGATTTTTAAACGAGTATCCTATTGCGGTCTCAAGTTTTTTTATGTCTGCCGCCATCTTTTTTCAGATTCCCCCATGTTCCATTCCGTTGTCTTGTATTTTTTTTCCGCCAGGTCGGATGCTTCTGTAAGCAGGGCATCATCAGGCATGTAGGAGATAAAATCTAATGCCAGAATTTTAATAAATCCACTAATAATTGTTTTAATTAAAAGATTTTTATTCCCATCTGATGCGTCAAGTGATATGCTTCCCTGATGCAGTATTCCCTTTTTTGTCCGGCGTTGTGCCGAACCGGCAAATTTTCGCCCCATGCTTATCACGTCGTAACGGGTCGGCGTGGTGAAGCACTGCATTGTAGCCCTGTCGACCGGGGGCATTTCGTCTGGTGAAAGTCCGGCCTCCTTATGCCCCAGGTTTTCGAGGGCGTTTAGTACGGCGTGATGCAGGACATGATAACTGTCGAGCCTGCCAAGTTTGTTTATCGTGTGTCCTGCCGGTATAATAACCGTATAAGTAAGGTCCTTGTCGTGGTATACCACTCCGCCGCCTGTTGGTCTTCTCACTACTGTATAGCCAGGGGCCTCTGCCGCCGCAAAATCCTGCACATAGCCGATGCTTATGGAAGGCCTGTCCCATCCGTATATCCTTAATATCGGCATTTCATCCGGGCTGCTTTTTTCCAGAAGAAGCTCATCTATTGCCATATTCAGAAACGGAGATCTGTCAATATCTTCCCATAGAAGCCATTTTTCTTTATTTCCCATAAGTTTTTCCTAAAAGAAATTCTCGATTCTCTTTATGAGTGCATTGCGGGGGAGGGCGGTTCCCGATTTGTCCGAATAAGGCTGGGAGAATAGCGTGATGCACTCGTCTAAATTGCTTTTGACGCCGAGTCTTGAGCCAATTTCCATAAATGAGGAAATTACCCTTGAGAGCTCGCGAATCCGGCTCTTTTCGCTTATCGGCCTTTTCTGTATCCGAGCGGAATCAAGGTCCCATAATCCGTATGAAAAGCTGCCGCCATCTTTTTTTCTCACGAAAATATTGCTCATCTTCAAGTCCCCGTGAGCAATTCCATTCTCATGTAACCTGGCAAGATAACTTCCGACTGTCGCGGCGAATTCATTTCTGATAAAAGATGTGCTGTCATTATGAAGAATCTTATGGAAATCAAGGGTCGGGATACTGTCGCCGTAAAATTCAGAGATTAGGTATCCGTCTTGCAGGAGTCCGGCCTTCCAGCGACACAGTACCGCAGCCGCCTCAGGGACGGGAATTTCACAGGAATTGAAAAGGCAGGAATTTCTAAACGCCTTCAAGGGCCGCGGAATGCGGAATAGATATCTTAGCGAATGGCAGAACCCCTTGTTATTATACTTCTTTAGAAAAAAATCGTGCCCGTCGAGCCTTATGAGTCCTGCGAACGTGGTACTTGAATCTTTTAGCACCGGACTGACTCTCGAAAGAAAGGCTGAGGGATTATTCAGGACTCGCAGCAACTCGGGTGCGGAGTATTTTTTTCTCAATATTGAACAAGACAAGGTCGTTTTGAAAACGGAGAACTCGTCTCCGTCTTCAAAACATTTGTCCTTAATGAGATATAATTCAGAGCACATCAGAGGTTTTCGATTACTAAGTCTCCGACCTGGTTTGTTGAGTATCCCATCTTCCCGGCGGCCATCGACTTAAGCTTGTTGCCGGTTATGAAGGATGCGCTTTTTTCTATGGCGGCCGCCGCTTCCTCTTCTCCGAGGAAATCAAGCATCATTGCGCCTGCAAGTATTGCGGCAAGCGGGTTTATCACTCCCATTCCTGTATACTTGGGCGCTGATCCGCCTATCGGCTCAAACATGCTCAGTCCTGCCGGGTTGATGTTGCCTCCGGCCGCTATGCCCATTCCGCCCTGAGTTATCGCGCCGAGATCGGTGATGATGTCGCCAAACATATTGGTGGTGACAATGACGTCGAACCATTCAGGGTTTTTTACCATCCACATGCAGGTGGCGTCAACGTGACAGTAGGCAGGTTTGACTTCCGGGAAATCCTTCGCTACTTCATAGAAAACCCTTTCCCATAAATCAAATACAAACGTAAGAACATTGGTCTTTCCGCAAAGAGTGAGCTGAGCAGTCTTGCCCTGTTCTATATCTTCTTTGCTGAGGCCTCTCCACGGGGTGGCTTTTGTATGACGTTTGTTGGCGAGTTCAAACGCATAACGGATACAGCGCTCGACCTGCATCCGGTTGTAGACCATTGACTGTACCGCGACTTCGTCCTTCGTCCCCTTCATGGATATGCCGCCCACTCCAGTATATATGCCGCCAGTGTTTTCGCGCACTACGACATAGTCTATATCTTCGGGTGTTTTTCCGGCGAGCGGTGTTTCGACTCCGGGATAAAGCTTTACAGGTCTCAGGTTTATATATTGATCAAGAGCAAAGCGAAGCTCAAGGAGTATCCCCTTTTCCAGTATTCCAGGCTTTACTTTCGGATGTCCTATCGCACCAAGCAGAACTGCATCGAACTTCTTGAGTTGTTCAACAGCATCTTCCGGAAGTACCTTTCCCGTCGAAAGATAGTATTCGCCGCCCCATTCAAATTTCCCAAATTCCAAGTTGAATGAAAATTTTGCCGCCGCGGCTTTTAGAACTTTTACGCTCTCGGCTGTAACTTCCGGGCCGGTGCCGTCGCCGCCGATGACCGCGATCTTGTAGGTCTTTCCTGACATTTACACGTTTCCTTCTTTGTTTTGTTTATTATTGAAACCACCGTGCCGTAAGCGGACGAAGTGAGCGAAAACGGCACAGTTTTATCCAGCCTTAGGCTGGTGAGTTATTGTGTTTTTATATCCGGGCTCGCAAAAAAGAATGGCAGCGGATGGCCTTTTATCTGGGACGGGTCCCTGAGCACCTGATAAATTACAGCACTCATTCTTTCGAGTTCGACAGGATCACATTTGTCGAATATCACCAGAGGGTTCCAGTTAATTGGCTTTACTTGCAGGACTTCCTCAATATGCGACCCTCCGTTTTCTTCCGGCGTAAGCCTTGTCTTTGAGAAGAGCCTTTTGAAAAAGCCTGGCTTTTTGAATTCCACGGCTCTGGCACGATTCAACTCATCCTGGCATTCTGTTGTCGGCCCTGACGTTTCATTCAGCATGTCAAATTCTCTCTTTCGCTTTTCTTCTTCCTCATTGAGAAAGTGGCGGTAGTTGTCAACTTCTTGTGGTGAAAAGACTTCTACCGAGAATCCAAGAAGCTTCAACAGGCATTCCGAAAGTGGATGGGGTTCCGGAGTTATAAGAGTTGCCCTGCTGATTAGCCTGTGCTTTAATGTCATGGTATTCTGCTGTTTTGACATTACCTTCATTATCATCTGTCCGCGTTCGGTTATATCCGGTATCTGAACCGTAAAGCGGGTGAAGTCTTCTTCCTTCATCCCAATTTCATTAAGAAGACCCCTGAATACGGGATAAGTGATCTGGCTCTTGAAGTACATATCGGTCACAACGCTTGAAAACTCGTTGGCTATGTGTACTACCTTTGCGAGCATCGAGCTGTTTTCTGGATTGCTGTGCTCGGCGATTGCCTTTATCGTGTCTTCCGGAATGTTCCATTTTGTCAAAAGCAGCTTGCTGAGTTCATTGCTTCTTATTCCCCAGGTCGCCTCTTCATACTGGAAGATGTCTTCAGACGTATGTACTCTTCTGAAAATATCGGCCTTCTCCTGCTTTTGCGCATAAAGAACCAGCCGCCCTATGTCATGGAGAAGTCCAGCTATGTAGGCCTCGTCACCGTCAAGTCCGACTTTCTGTGAAAGTTCGCGCGTTATGTCGGCCACCAAGTAGGTATGGAGCCAGAAGTTAAGGATATCTATATTCCAGAGCCTTATCTTGTTTGTGTGTGCGAAGAGGAGCGTTGTGACGGCAATATTTCTCACGGTTTTCGTCCCGAGTATATTTATTGCCCTGTCTAGCGTCCTTATGTTTCCTTTGAATCCGAAAAAGGATGAATTCGAGAGTTTCAGCACCTGTGCTGATATGCTTTGGTCATGCCCTATTATTTCCCCTATCTGCCTGCTGCTGAGCTCAGAATCCAGGCTGTTGATTATCTTGAACAGCAAATCAGGCGGGGATGCCAATACTGATTTGTCCACAAGCTGGGATATTTTTTCACTGTCCATTCCAACCCTCCATATATATATAATTAAACATCTTTTTCCCACAGAAGGAGTATTGTCCCGGCAAAATGTCCGTCAAGGAAGAACGTTGATTTACGGATCTCCAGCAGACGACCGTCCCTGCTTAACTCCATTGATTCCTTTTCAGTGTCTTTTATAAATGTTCCTACTGTTTTATCAGAGAGGAGTTCCTCGCTTTTTAGTCCCCATATAGGGATATTTTCAAGTTTAAGGAGTTCTATCGCCTTGGGATTTGCCATTACAACTGTGCTTTCATCATCTACGCCGATTACGCCGACCGGCATCTGATCTACAAGTGCTATTCGCATTTCCGACTGCTTGACGAGCTGTTGCACCTTTACGCTCAGATGATGCGCAATCGACTCCAGTTCCAGCTTCTCTTTAGGGGAGTAACGCGACTCCGTATTTTGATTAGAAATCTCTTTGTAGGAGTGGGCACGTCTTATGGTTTTGCTTAATGCCTCAGAATCGGCTTCCTCCAGGATGGAGAAGTAGGGCATGTCGTCGTCCGTTTTCCCGAGAAATATGATTGCGGCGCTGCCGTCAATCTTCGCCAAGTTGCCGGACTTGTCTATCACGGCGATATCCGTGGCGCCCGGGTCCGCCTGGTTCTGTGCGTCGCTGACGAAGCGCCAGCTCACTGTCCAGTCGGTTGAGAGCTTCTGGAGGGTCTTCTCTTTCAGCTCTTCGTCTGATATTTTTAAAAATACATTCATGCCGTACGGAGTTCCAGTTTTTAGTTTTAAACGGTACCCGGAGAGTCACCAGTGTGGGGCCAGTTATTATGCTCAAAACTGTCACACGCCAGGCCATAAATAAAACCTTGTCTATGCCAATAAAAAACGGTACTTCATCAAAATGCCGACCATATTCGTAAGATAACTGCATATTAATCAAGTTCAAGTTTACTCCGTGTGAATTTGCGCTACTCTATTCCCCCACAGGATGCATGAACCCGCAGGCGCACTTTTAAAGTTTGAAAAGTGGCTAAAGCCAATTATTTTAGAGGGGTACGGCTATCGGGAAAAAGCCTTGCCGCGTTCAGCATCGTATAATGATTTGTAACGTATTGAGGATATAAAATGATTATTGCCATCGCTTCTCTTCTGGTCGTCATGGCTATCTCCTTACTGACTATGCGCCTTGCGGCGATGGCTCTGATTCTTACAGGAATGTCCCGGGAGTCCGCACGCTTTCAGGCCCGTTCCGCGCTGGCGGGCGTTGGCTTCACCACAAAGGAAGCGGAAATGGTAGTCAATCATCCGGTACGTCGCCGGATTATCATGGTGCTTATGCTGATAGGTAGCATCGGTGTTCCAACCGTTGTTGCGTCAATCGTTATTTCCTTTGTCACCACAGCTCAGGCGGAATATTGGTGGAAGCCCATGAGCCTGCTCGTAGGAGGACTGGCGGCGCTCACAATTTTGGCCAGAAGCCGCTGGGCGGAAAGGCGACTGAACAAATGGTTGGCATGGGCGTTAAAAAGGTGGACTGATTTGGACGTCAGGGACTACGTATCTCTGCTCCAGTTGCAGAATGGATATGCCGTTACGGAAATGCTAGTAAAGTCAAACGACTGGCTGGAAGGAAAGACGCTTCAAGACGCGGCGCTTTCCCACGAAGGTGTATTGATTCTGGCTATTTTGCGTCAAGACGGAGAGTACATTGGCACTCCCCGTGCTGCTGACACGATTCACGCCAAGGACGTCCTAGTTCTCTATGGGCTGATCGAACGTCTCAGGGAGCTGGATCAGCGAACCGCGTCCGCGGGAGAATCCGCTCATCAGGAGGCCATTTCTGAGTACGTCACCCAGGCCGCGGAACAGAAAATGTCGAGCAATGCATCGGAGGTTCCGGAGCACAGGGACCCCAAATCTCAACGCTGACGCTCGCTATAAAAAGCACATAAAAGAACCGGAGCCAGGCGCATACCGCATACCGCATACCTCACTGGGGGTAGTTGGGGACTATATCACCCCGGACGAAACCTATTTCGGTGCTTGTAATCCGTGCTATAATGCTATATGATTATTCGGAGCTTTTGCACCAATCTTTGATTTAAAAGTACTCCAGCTTAGGGGCTAAGCGCATTATGTCATACAAAAGGAAGTGTTATAGCGCCACGGACATCTTTTACACAGTGGATTGCACCCATTTTGAATCCCATGCCTGAATTTTTCCATCAATTTACCCTGCCACACATCAATAATATTGTCCGTAACTATGTTTCCCGCGTAAAAATCATTGAAATCTACGCACGGAGTAATCCTGCCGTCAGCCAATACCTGCATGTGCTTGAACGGGGTAATGCAGAAGCCCGCCTGATTCTCTTCGGGTTTGATACCGTCCTGAGCACAGTACCAGTCCAGAACGTTTTCCGGCGTTTCCTCCCTGGGAAGGATGCAGGTGTCCAATCGGTAAACGCCGCGGGAGATATTTCCCTTCATGATGCGGATTATTTCCGGCAGTTCATCGATATAGGACTTCCAGTCGTCATTTATCCACGAAGAAACATTCCTGGCTTCTATGGAAAATTCCGAAGAAAGCCACTGACGGTATTTCTCAGCGTCCGCTTCATTTGTAAAAATAAGGTTCTGGACAATGAGATTATCGAGATTCAAATTCTCCAGCTTGAGAGGCAATTCGGGCAGCAACTTGCGGTTTTGAGAACTGATGACGCACAAGGCTGACTTCTTGACATGCGGCCCTATCGCAAGAAGACCTTCTTCTATCTTTTTAAAAAGGCCGGGGCTTCTTCTTATTCTGTCGTGCTCCTCACCGAAGCCGTCAATCGAGACAAAAAGGACTTTGACGTATTCATTTATGAGTTCCGCTTTTTCCTGCAACATGGAACCGTTGCTGACTAGGCCAATTCTGAAGCCCAGCTTCCCAAGCTCAGGAATCAGGGTGTCAAAATCCCTGTAGAGAAGCGGCTCTCCGCCCCAGAGTTCCAGGGAAGGAAGCGGTATGTTCCTCTGACGGCAATAGTCGGCGACCGACCTCGCCGCCTTGAGCCATATTTCAGGAGAAATATCGTCATTAACGGTCTTTTTCCTGTTAAAACCATGCTCTCCCCACTGCCCGCAGAAAGAACACGCCAGATTGCAGCGCGACGTGAGCTGAAAGTGGAGAAGTTCAAGAGAAAGCTGCGGGCTCATAGTACTGCCTTCAGGTAATCCAGTGAACGGCGGAAACCGTCTTCCGCGTCTCCTGTATTTTCATATTCGATGAGGGCCGGGCCTGAAAAGTCTTTTATGGCGGCCATGAGATTTTTCCAGTTCATTTCGCTTTCTCCGCACGCGACGGGAGTCAGAAAACCTGTCGCGGTGTTCCTTTTGAAATCTTTGAGATGCATATAGTTTACACGTGAACTGACAGCCTCAAAGAAGTTCTCAGGCTTCTCAATTCCGACCGCGTAAAGGTTGGCGGGATCGAAATTTACTCCCACATTAACGGGCATTTCTTTCAGCAGGTCGACAAACATTTCAAGTTCTGTAGATACGCTGTGAAAGTGAATACATTCTGTTTCCGAAACCCTCTCCACTCCGCCGTGTGTTTCTATTGCGAGCGCTATTCCGTACTTTGATGCGTATGCCGCAGTTTCCCTTATACATGATATCATTGTTTTCCAGCGATTCCCTTTTACCTCAGCAGCGGGAGAAAAACCTGCAAATATCCTGAGTAACTTTGACTTTGTCGCAGCCGCGATATCAATCACCCTGCAAAGTTTTTCTACCTCCATGCGGCATTTTTCTTCATCCGCCATCGTAAAATCATTTCCAGCCGCCGCGCATTCCGCGCTTATTCCGTATTGATTAAAGAGTGCCTTGATTTTTAGTATATCGTCCGCCGTGGAATCAAGCTGAAGCTCATTCGTCGGATATCCCGCGATGCTGAGTTCCAGCAGTTCAAGCCCCATATCCTGCGTTATCGCAAGCTGTTTTTCTATCGGCGTTTCCCTGAATCCCCAGGCAGCATTTCCGATCTTCATAATAAAACCTCCTTATTCCTGCCAGTCGAATAGTATTTTGAAAACTTCTTCGCCTTTTTCTTCCTTGTACTTATAAGCCTCGGCGCACTTTCCAGCAGGCCATATTTCGACCGGAAATCTCGATGTATCGAATCTTCCTTCGCTCATCCACTGTAGAATCTCTTCTTTGCCGCCCGGCGCGAGGGCACAGGTCATCGTAATCGTACAGTTTTTGGTAAACCACTTATTGTATCCATCCATAACAATCCTGCCGGGATAATCTCCCTGAAGATGTATATGTGCCGGTTTGTCATCTTTGTTCCAGCCGCCGTCCTTTATAAAACGATGAAGAGTCCCCGGCATCGAGGCGTTGCCTGAGCATTCGATAACTGCATCAGCAAGTTTCCCGCCGCATATCTCCATGAGCTTTTTGACTTCGCTTCCGTCAGGGGCAAGCACGTGATCGGCATAGAATGATGCTATTTCTCTTCTGAACGGATGCGGTTCCAGAGATATCACTGTTATTTCGGGGTAGAGTATCTTCAGTATCTGGATAGCGCTTATCCCTATCATTCCCGCACCGGTCACGAGCACTTTTTCATTCCCTTCGAGGGGGATTCTCCTTATTCCTTTTAGTGATACGCAGGGCAGATACGCAAGCACGGCCTCTTTGTAGGAGAGATTCTCAGGAATGACAGCAACCGAGTCAAAGGCACCAGGTGCCGTAAATGAATCCTTTACCACATATTCGCTGTTGCCGCCCCATGCCGCACAGATGTCCCCGAACTGCCGGCATTCGTTTATCATTACCCTTGTTCCCTTGCTGATTCCATCCGAGCCTTCGATGACTTCTCCGGCGTTTTCATATCCGGGTACAAGCGGGTAATAGAGCGCCTCGGCTGGTTGTAGCCCCATCCATGTCTTCATATCCGTTCCCGAACTTATGGCGCTCATGATTGTGCGGCATATAATCCCATTTTCATGAACGGGTGTAAGCTTTATTTTCCTGAAGCTTGCCTGCCTCGGTCTTTCGATGACGATTGCGTTTGATTCACTGATACTCATAATCATTTTTCCTTTCCGGGTGTTATAAATTCCGCGTTGATGAGATATTCTTTCTTTTCCGGGACTTTCCCTGAAATCATATCAATCAATATCTGGGCCGCCGTGCTTCCCATAAGCTCGGTATCCTGTTTTACGTAAGGGATTGCTCCGGTTATTTCCTTAAAAGCGCCTGATAATGACGGCCTGTCGAAGCCTGTGATACGGACTTTCATCCCATTGAGCATTTTTTTTTCTTTCAGTATATCAAGTGCGATGTCAATATAAACAAGCGAGTCGAATATCAGTGCGTCAGGCGTTCCTTGTGAGAATACAGTTTCTATTGCCTCCGTGGTGGAGCGTCCTCTGGAGATTAACTGCTTGTCCACCTTCAAGTTCCGTTCCTTCATAGCCTTGAGAAAGCCCTGAAGTCGGTCGTTGATAATAGCATTTTTCTCATGGCCCCCTATCCATGCCATTTTCCGGCAGCCGCATGATGCGCAGTGTTCAACGATCATAGATGAGGCGGCGTAGCTGTCTGTCGCTATATAAGGGATATCCTTGAATTCCGGAAGATAATTATCCAAAAAGACCATCTGCGGCTTATCATTTTTCAAAAGCGAAGTCACCTCATCTGATTTGCCCGACGGACAGAATATAATCCCGTCAACTTTTCGGGAAAGCATTCTGGAAAAAAAGGAATATTCCTTTTTCCCGAAGTACGAATTCCCGAGAAGCATCAAGTAATCGGTCTCCGTCAGTTTCTTCTGAATACCTCCGAGCAGTTCTAGGTTGAAATAACGTTCGAGGTCTGTCAGTAGAACGCCTATTGTATTTGTCCGGCCTGTCCTGAGCTGCTTGCCAAGCTGGTCGGGAACACACCCCTCGACCTTTATCTTTTCCATTATCTTTGCGGCCAAGGCCTCGTTTATTCTCTGCTCGCGCCACTTATTGTTATAGACATATGAAACCGCGGCCCTGGAGACCCCAAGTTCCTTTGCTATCTGCGAAAGTGTTTTCACCCGAAATATTCCTTTTTGCTTACACGAGTAAGTATATTGCGGAAAAAGAAATTTGTCAATAGCTTTTTAGCATAATTTCAGTCGATCGGGCCCGGCCAACAGGCTTGAATGAAAAGGTGAAACATCCTAGGTTATCTTTGCGTCGCAGTGCAACGTGTCCTGCCATCCAATCCTCTGACTCGTTACCAGCGGGTCGTCTCTTTGTACCCAGATTCGGGAATGTAGGATTCTTTGTATTTCCAGCGGAAAGTCTCCATGATGTTCGCATAGAGCCTCACCCACCTGAATATCTCCTTATAAAAAGGAAAGACAGGGGCGTACCAGAGCAGTCGCCATTCTTCTGAACGCCTTTCACTGAAGGATATTACGGAAAACAGGGTTACGAAGGTCATCACTATATACAACATATATGCAGCGAAAAGTGCGAAGACCAGCAGCTGAATACTGTATAAACACATTATAGTAAGGTAGATTACATAAACAAACGGGAAAATATAGTCCATCATGTACCCCATGAATATCTCGTAGAATTCACCGAACCTATAGCGCCAGAAGGCCCTCAGCATGTCGCCGTGCTTGTGGAAATAAGTTCTCACCGTTCCTTTGTCCCACCGCACCCGCTGTTTTACAAGTGTTTTGAGATTTTCGGGTACGGTCGTCATTGCTATGGCGTAAGGAGCAAATACGATGTTCCAGCCGCATTTCCTGACCTTCAGCGAAATATCAGCATCTTCCGCCAATTCCGGGTCCCAGCCTTTGAAGTCAAGGATCGCCTCACGCCTGAACGCGCCGAACGCGCCCGATGCCTGCATCGTTACATTGAAGAGGCCTGTCCATCTCTTCCACAGACCTATGGATATCAGGTACTCTACCGCTTGAAAGTTGGTCCAAATGCTTTTGCTGATATTCCTCACTTTTAGATTTCCCGCGACAGCTCCGACTTTTCTGTCGTGGAACGGCCCTATCATCTTTTCAATAATGTCGAAATCATAGCTGGTATCTGCGTCTACGCTTATTATGAATTCGCCTGTAGAGACTCTGAACCCGAAATTGGAGGCCACCGGCCTTCCGGCTCTCCCCGTTTTTGAATTATTTCTAAAAAGCCGGATAAGCCCCTTTCTCGCATATTCTCTGCAGATGGCATAAGTCTTGTCGTTGCTGTTGTCGTCAACGACTATAATCTCTTTATTTTCATAGGGCAGATTCAGGAGCGACTCTATCGTCGAGCCGATTACCTTCTCCTCGTTCCTTCCTGCTACTATGATGCTCACGGAAGGTTTTCTTTTCATGAACTCCCGTTCCGCTTTTTGATTGCCAGTCTTTACCCCGAGATAATGTAGGAACGGCAAGAGCAGAGAGGGAATAAAATATCTGGGGATTTCCACGAAAACAACAAGAGGAAAGAAAAAGAAAACCCAGTTGTAAATCGTCCGTGATTCAAACTGCAGCAGGGCATAGTCCTTCAAGGATATGACCATATCCTCAATTGTGTAGAAAAGCTCCATTCGTCACTTCCTGGTGTTTTATTTGAAGAAGGCTTTTCCTGTCTCGCCCGGGCTCATTTCGGGCGGTACTTCGGAATGATCAAGTTCAACAACAAGGAAAAAGTTTTCTTTGGAGAGGAACCCGTAGGATATGATCTCTTTTGGCGGCTGTTCCAGTTCGGGGCGGACATTGACTACCAGCGATTGAATATATTTCCCGCCCATTCTGATTTTTACCTTCTGCCCCCGTCTGATATCCTTTTTGTATTTCGCCTTTACGTAGGCCAGCAGTTTTATTGTTTTGGGGCTGTAAATGGTGAAAATCTCCTGGCTTATGGAAAGAAATTCCCCCTTGCGGCAAAACTGCCTCATTATGATTCCGTTGATGGGGCTCTTTATTTCACTTAGAATTTCGCCTGTCCCATTTTTCATGCTTTCAATGGTCTTGATGTTCTTTTTAACTTCGGCAATATAAATTTTGGAACTTTCGGATCCCGCTTCCAGGTCCTTCATATTTTTTTCGCCGAACTCCAAAAAGTTTTTCATTGCCGCCTCCGCGGAATCAAGTTCAGACTGGAGGCTTTTCAGGAAAACTTCTGAATTCTTGAAGTCCGCCTCCGCCTGAGAGTACATTCTTTGTACGGTAAGGTAGTCTGTTTTTGAAATTGCTTCGAGATTCCAGAGGCGTTCAGCCTTCTCCATGTCTTTTTTCCTGGATTCAAAAATATCGGATGCCTTGGTAAGGTTTATTTTGCCGCGTTCGAGTCCGTCCTTTGCCAGTTTGAGTGCGAGCTCAATGCGTATTCCCTCCATTCCCATCCGCTCTCGGGCAGAACTCAGTTCGCTTGTCATTGTATCTGAATTTATTTGGGCCTTTATAAGTTCCAGTCTCAATCTGGCCAGTTCCTGATCCATTGCCGCTGCGTTGCCACCGAGCACTCTTATCTTAGCAAGAACATCTCCGCGAGTCACTTCTTTTGAGAGTCTTCCCGATGCAATGTATTCTACGACTCCGTACTCCGTGGATTTGACTGTAATGGAGTTTGCGTTCAGGATTACGTATCCGCTTATCGGGCCTAGGAATATATAGTATCCTAGGATTACCAGGAATATCGCAATCGCTATAGAGACCCACATTTTGAGCTTTCTCAGGATTATATTCTTTTCCTCTGCCCGCTGCATGAGTTCCGGAATTTCCGTATAGCTTTTTTCTATTTGTCTGAGTCTTATTGCCATGATCTCTTCTCTTTATAAATTCAGTTTTTCATATCCTTGAGCAACTCGTAGTCATTTATCAATGAACCTCCGAAATTGCTGAATTTTCTCAAGCGGCCGCATAGTTCGTTTTTCATTTCGGACAATGATGAAAGCTTTATTTCCGAAAGTGTTTTGCCGCTGCCGTACGGCGAGCGCAGGTCTACCTGTGCGTTTATTCGGGCACTGATTTTTTTATCTTCGAGAAACGCCTCAACGCTTTCCGTGTCAGTGCGCAGACTGGAAATATTGAAAGCCCCTGCGTATATGGACAGGGCCTCCGGGAGATTTCCATTTTTTGTTTCCTGGTTTTTGAGGAAGAGGGGAATTTCTATGCTGAGCCTATTTCTTCCGCAGGACTCTGATACTTTTTTTACGGCGGCGAGATAGCTGTCACAAATTTTTTCGCGTTCAGAACTGTCCTTCCATTCCGGCAGAAGAAAGGGTTTTATGTCGAGATCAATGCCTTGGAATTTATTGAACCGCAGGATTGATTCCGTCAGAGCTTCCAATTTTTTCCTTCCTGCCGGCGAAAGGAAAGCTTCTCCTTTTATCAATGCGTTTACACTTATATTCTTGGCGGCGCACTGGTTCAGAAAGTATCTTAACTCGTGGGCGTAGTCTTCCAGGACGCTGAGATTGTTTGGCCCTGAAGATATCAGGCAGTTTATTTCGTTGACGCCGGATTTTTCGCAGAAGGAGAGAAAGGCGTTTCGTTCTTCTTTCGAGCGGATTATTTCAAGCGGTGCCATGAGGTAGATGCCGTTTACAAATGCTTCCTGTCCGGACTTCTCAGGCTTCATCCGCACGAGCAGGTCAGAGACGAGTTTTGCCGATATTCCGCTCGCACTATAAAGGGCTGAGAGTCTTTTGAAGTACTCGCTCCGCATCTGGACGAGTTTTATTTCGGCTTTTAAAAGCTCTATTTCGCTTGTTTCAGTATCATTGATCTGGCTTATGTTCAGTGCATCAGGCAGTGCTGTCTGAAATTCAAAGTTGCCTACTTTGTCATATATTGAGCCTATCCTGAAGCGTTCTTTGAAGAGTTCGGTTCTTGATTCTTGCGTGGCAATAGCTGTTTTCAGGACGACAATGTCCTTATATGCCGCATGAACGCTCGTCTTTATTTCGCCCTGAATCCTGAACTTTTCATTTCTGAGCGACTCTATTTTCGCGCTCCAGTTGTCGTAATAAGAGCGTCCGAGTACGGGAAGTCTCAATGGGAATGCATGTGCCAGACCAAGCAGCAGAAAGTCGTCTATTGCTTTTGACCACTTGTCTATTCCGTAACCATAGGTTATGCTTACTTTGACGCCGTCGGACCTGAGGGCGGGCGGACCCATATCTCTTATTGCGGCGGCGCCGAGCAGCATGAAGTTCATCCTTTGTATGTCAGGGTGATTTATTTGTGCCTGTGCCTGAAACCACTCGAGGTCACGGAGTTCCGGGGCTTGCAAGAGTTTTTCTTTTTCCGGATACTCTATTTTTAGAGGATGCGGAATATTGAGCCCTAGCAGTTCATAGAGCTTATACTGGCAACCGATAAAGGATTCCACCGCGTTATTGTATTCGCTTTGAGCGGCGTTGAACTCATTTTCCGCAAAAAGCACTCTTTCGTTTATATTGTAGCCGGCTTCGCGCTGGATTCTGAATTTTTCATATTTTCCCAAGGCTATTTCTACTGTCCGAGAATATTTTTCGATGCTGTTTTCCCACAGTATATATTCGAAGCAGGAGCTGTTAAAATTACCCAGAGCTGTGTTGACCGTTTTTAGAAATTGGAGCCGTGCGGCTTCCTGCCCGTACCGATCTTGCGCATATTCCGCCAATTTCAGAGGAACATTGGGTATTACAGGCACAGTCATCCCTCCGGTGAGTCGGAGAAAGTTTTCCATGCTTATTACGTCGCCTACATTATCGCGGCTTTCGCCGTCCGGTTTCTTGAGAAATATATAATTATCCGCCAGGTAATATGAGGAGAAGAACGCGTCGGGCCCTTGATCGTAGAGATTTTCGACTGTTCTTGCCATCGATGATTCGTATTCGTAATAGTCTCTGAGAATTTCGGGCGAGCCTCTCAATCCTGACGATATTATTTCGCTGTAGGTGATGGTCTTCGTTCCTGAAATATCGGGTGCGGAGCCCCTTCTGAAAGCGCCGATGGTCATATATTTTGATTTGAGCGAGGTATAAGGCACGGTCCTTATTGCGGAAACAATCTGGCTGGTGTCGGCTTTTACTGTCTTTCCGTCACGGGCCTGATAAACGTAGAAATCCCTTACCCCCTCTTCGTCTTCCTTTACAAATATGACATCATTCGAGGCTGGCAGGTAGAAAGGCATTGAGGCCTTTTCCGCTATTCTGACCACGTGGCCGCCCGATGCATCCATTATATTTACAGACGGTTTGTCGTCCTCTATTGTGGTGAAAAGAATTTCTCCTCCGGATTCCGAAAGAAGTGCTTGGACGTCATCGTATCTATTATCTGTCAGTTGATCGACCTTTTCTATTGTCCATATCCCGCTTTTGAGGTCTTCATTCACCGTAATCCTGAAAATTTCGTAATCGTCCATCATTATCCAGGGGAGCATTGTACCTTGGCGGAGGCTTATGATAATCTCTCGTCGCACTGTTGATGCATCCCTTGATATTTCCCTTGAGTTATTCTTGTTAAGCGGGAAACTGAATTCCACGGCTTTGCTGTTGAAATACCTCTGCCAGAACCTGAGGACAGGCGCGTTGTCATTCCAGCATATAGCCATTATTGAATACGTCTCTGAGAGGTCCGGGCTATCCATATCCAGAGGTTGGAGTCCCTTCATCTCGCTTAACGAGTAAAATCTCATTTTTTCGCGGTAGCTTCCGGAGAAGAGATAGGAAAACCAGTTGGTTTTTTCGTCGGCCTGCGGTTTTGACGGGGCGCCTGGGATTTCCCTTGCTTTTACTGAGTTTGCCTGCTTGTAGAGGTTGAAACGGTCCTCTTCCTGGGTAAGGATTTCCTCGTCATATCTATCCTTGATCCTTGTTTTTGCGCATGAGGCAAGGACCGTGAAGGATATGACCGCCAAGAGGACGAATAGGGGCTTACTCTTCTTCATAAAGGAATATTTCACCCTTTGAAAATTTGCATTTTGTTTCAAAGACATCAAGCGTTTCCTTTAGCACGTCTTCCGGGGCTGAGGGGCTTGTGCCGAGATTCCTTACTATAATCCCGAACGGGGGTTCGTTGCCTTCCTGTATCTTGAGTGATTGGACGAGGTAATCGCGTATGCCTCGGCAGTCGTCGACGACGGTTTCCTGATTTTTTCTGAGGAAGAGGACTGCTATTCTTTTTTTCTCTGTGACCGCCATTATGTCGAGCGGGCTTATAATCTTTGAAATCGCCGCCGCCAGTGAATCATAAAAGTCATCTTTCACGTTTTGAACCCCGATGACGGCTAGGTAGTTTTCATCTTTGAATTCGTTGGACTCTACCGTTTTGCGTTTCAGCATGTAGTTGAAAAAAACCAGATTGTAGCTGAAACGGTTTTCCGACATGATTATATCGTTGAAATTATAAATAGACAATGAGTTGTTTTCTACAGCCTTTTCCGCCCTTTTCGTCGGCGTGTATGAATAGATTCTTGTTATGATTGCTTTTTCGGCCGGCGCAATAAACGAACAGCTGAAACACTTGAAATCAACATCTGGCTCTGTGAAGACATATTTGCATTCATGGCAAACAAAAGTATCCGAGGGCTTTTCATAATCAAGGCCGATGTGCCTGAGGCGCTTTTCACACTTAGGACAAGTTATTTCGTCCAGCGCATTTCCCGTGTGGAAGTCGGATGAAGGACCTACGTAGCCGCAGGAGAAATGATGGTACACTTCTTCTGTCTGAATGTCGAGAGAGGAACATTTTGGACATATTTCCCGATAGTTGAGCGTATGAAACGAGCAGCGCGGGCATATGTTGACCTTGTCTTCAACCTTCCTTGAGAGTATATGATCTTCCGCCAACTCATCTAGGAGTGAATATTCCTCGCCCGGTGTCAACGAAAAATATTCTGTAACTGTCGGATAGAAGTAACCGGTATTTACTTTGGAATTGTATTTCGGATTTATTCCCGGCTGTTGCATAGTGAAAAGATGTTTCAGAAATTCGACTTTTTCTTTTTCCTTAATCTCCTCTACCTGTTGCACCCCCATGAACATTTCTTCATCAAGTATGCCCTTTTCGACCAGTATGTTCTTTATCATATTGAAAAGGCTCTTGCGGCTGAACGGCTTATGCAGCACTTCCGTGAATCCCTTTGCCAGGCATTTGCGGTAGAATGTGTTACTGTTGTCGGATGTGCATATTATGAACGGAATTTCTGAAAAATAGGGATTGTCCCTTATTATCGTCTCAACGACATCAATGGCGGACATGTCTTGCAGGTGCTGCGCCATTATCACTAGCATAACTTCTTCGTGATCAAGCTCTATTATGTCCCTGCCGGACGATACGCATTTACATTGGAAGCCGTGTACCTCCAGAGACCTTGATATGGCGTCCCTGCTCTCCTTTATAGAATCGGCAACAAGAATCTTTTTCATCCCCTGCAACTCCCCCCTATGAATAAATTATATCATACCAATATCTGTCTTGCAATTAAAGAGTATAACTTTTTTTTAACAAACTTGCCTTTTTACTACCCTTTTTATTACCTTTCGCGGACTCTGTTTCAGGGGGGGAGATAAGGACGATGCTATTTTCAAGATGGGAACGGCGCTGCTTGATGAAGCATTCGAATGCGGCGTCAACTTCGCAAATGTGGACCACATTACCCCAGCGCCTATCTTAACACTCTCATCAAAAAGGCTATTAAAGCCATCGCGCTATGAGCGGCAGGAAAAGCAGGAAGGAGAGCCGTATATTTTGTATTCCTGCTTATGCCACGCATACTCTTGGCATTGGAAGAGGTTCTTTTCCCATTTCAGCATGTATGAACTTAAGCAGTAATTCTGATTTTAATCCGGAATATTCAGGAGCGTCCCAGAGATTATTCAACTCGCCGGGATCTTCAAGGAGGTCAAATATTTCACCGTAATCGCGTTTATAATAAACGGTTATTTTATATCTTTCATCCACATACGTTCTGGCATTTATTGTTGTAGGCTGATGCCGATTTTCAACAATCAGGCTGTCTCGTATTTTGTCTTTTTCTCCGGTCCATGCATTTTTCTGATTTACGCCAGTCATTTCTGCAGGTATATCAATTTCAGAGAAAGCCAGAAATGTCGGGGCTAGATCAACAAGAGATTGAAGTGCTTCGGATTTCTTTCCGGACGGGACAGTCCCTGGCATTCTGGCGACAAAAGGGATTTTAATCATGTCTTCATAATGAAACGGCCCTTTTGCAATTAAACCGTGGTGACCGTAGAAATGTCCGTGGTCAGTAGTAAAAACGACCAGAGTATTTTCCGTCAGTCCAAGAGAATCGAGTTTATCCAGAATCGTACCGATATACTTGTCCATCAGGCTTATCATTCCATAATACACGGCAATATCTTTTGCAAGCGATTTTTTGTCGTGAATATGGGATTTGAACCCGTGACAGCCGTTTCCTCCCTTTTCGGCATAGACTGTAAAATCGGGATTTGTTTCCTGGGTCATTCTGAAATGAATGGGATTTTTATCGTGTTCTCCAGGAAAATGTTCCGGAATACTGATTTTTTCAGGATTATACATAGTGTCCCATGGCTCAGGAACAAGATATGGCGGATGCGGATCAAGAAAACTTGCCCACAAAAAAAAGTTGTCGCCATTATTCTTATATTTTTCAAGGAATGAATTCGTCCTTTCCGCAATCCATCTGTCATAATGGAATTCTTCAGGCATGTTCCATTTATGTTTCTGTGGCGGGGTATTGCCGGCAGGAGGCCAAAAGCAGTCTCGCCATGATTTGAAACCTTTTTCTTCCATCCATAAAGCATAATGCTGTCCGACATGGTATTCGTCGGCATGATTTCTGGCTAATTCCACATGTTCGAATCCATAGAACGGGCCGTTGAATTTTTTCCAGAATTCAAGATCCTGCATAAATGGATTTGATTCGAGAGATGGATACTTTTCAGTGGACAATAATTGTTGGAAATGAGCCTTCCCTATCAATGCTGTCCGGTAGCCTGATGCGTTAAAGTCATCTCCGACACAGTGTTCAGATTCGGGCAGTTTTGTTCCCAGGCTGTATGCTCCGTGTTGACTCGGATAGCGGCCGCTTATAATAGATGCCCTGGTCGGAGTACAGGTCGGATTCGGGCAATAGGCTCTGTTGAAGGCTGTGCCTTCTTTTGCGAGTCTGTCGATATTGGGTGTTTTCACCTCGTTGTTATTATATCCCACAGCGTTCCAGTGATGCTGATCACTCGTTATAAGGAGAATGTTCGGTCTTTTTGTCATAATAGATCCTTGCACTTATTTGATTATGTGTTAATATTATAGATGAAAAAAATTGATATGTAAAGGCAGATAATTTTGATATTATTAGCATTTTCTTGACTTATGAACTGGAAACCGCCATTTTATCTTTTTTTTGCCGGATACGGAACTGCTTCGGATAAGAGTTACCGTAACGACGTATCACGTGACGATCCCGGAAACAGGCGGCTTTTATTCACCTATACGTTTTCAGGCAAAGGCACTCTGTATGTAAAAAATAAAAGAATGCCAGTAGGCAAAGGTGATATATTTGTCATTGAGCGGCCTGGCCCATATATATATTGTTATGAGGATACGGAGGAACCATGGGTTTTTGAATTCTTAAGCATAAAATTTACGAATATAGATGGATTACTTCCTCCTGAGTTTCTAGAAAATCCAATCTTTAACATTGATGCGCATCCTGATTTTCTTGCGCAGTTTAACGAGCTTTTAAAGTTAAGATGCACTCCGGATTATAAGCCGGAACTGATACATTCTGCAAAAGCATACGGCTTTTTCCTTTCATATATAACAATCCGGACAAATCCAAAAGGTATTTCTTCTGATGTGGCTGCACAATTAAGGGAATATCTCTTAAGTAATTTTAGCCGCACGGATATTTCGATTGCAGAATACTGTCAAAAATTAAAGTATTCTCACGAAACAGGAACACGTCTTTTTACAAAGACTTATGGGATGCCGCCGATAAAATACCTGCTCGGGCTTCGGCTCAGAGAAGCATGCAGTCTTTTAGAATCAAGCAGGCTAAATATAAAAGAAATATCGGAGAATTGCGGCTTCAGTTCTCAGAATTATTTCAGCCGCATTTTTCATTCAGCCTTTGCGGTTACCCCGGGGCAGTATAGGAAAAATCCAGTCTTGTTCATGGTAAAAGAGGAATATATGATTTGATTCCTCACCGTTGATTTTGCGGCACATAATTTATTTATGAAATAAAGAGCATATATTTAACAAATAGTGTAAAAACATAATTGTCATTTCGAAAACAATGAGTGTATATAAGCATCTCTATCAGCCGCCTGATAGCATTAAGATAGTAGTAGTCGACATTATTTCCAGTGTGTTTATCTCGGGTCGAAAATATGCTTTCACGCTTGCCTTGATAATATTCATGCGCTAACTTTCGGGAGTGTAAATTATAACTTGGATATGAAAATGAAAATCGTGCCGTCAAGAGAGGAATTTAGAAAATACGCGGGGCAGGGGAACCTTATTCCCGTCTATGCCGAAGTCGCAGCCGATATGGAAACTCCGGTCTCCGCATACTATAAAATATCTAGAATCTCCAGTTCCGGTCCGGCGCCATATTCATTCCTTCTAGAAAGTGTCGAAGGCGGTGAGAATATCGGGCGCTATTCCATTCTCGGAAGCTCTCCCTCACTCGTTTTTTCTCAGGAAAAACGCAGGGCGGTTCTGAAAGGAAAGGGAATCGAAACGGAGGTTGAAGGTCGGGACGTTTTTGAAAAAATACAGAATGTCATAAAACAATATAAACCGGTCCAGATTCCTGGCGCGCCTCCATTTTCGGGCGGCGCCGTCGGTTATATTTCTTATGATGTAGTTTCCGAGATAGAGCCTGTCATTCCGGTTCCCCCCGATTCACCGCTCAAGGTTCCTGAAGCGTTTTTCATGATCACGGACGGCCTTCTTGTTTTCGACCGCGTGCTTCACACTATCAAGATAATCTCAAACGCTTTTATAGAGGGCTCCTCGCCGGACGATGTCGATAAGGCTTACGATAAGGCAGTGGAGACCATTATGAGCCTCAAAGCGCTTCTTCAGACCCCTGTACAGTTCATTCCGGCGGATATTGATGGCCCGGAGTTCAAGGTGGAACTCAAGTCGAACAAAACGTTTGCAGCGTATTCGGACATGCTCGAAAAAGCGAAAAAATATATTTACGACGGCGATATAATCCAGACAGTGCTTTCGCAGCGGTTTTCAGCGGAAATTCCCTTCCATCCTTTCGCCGTCTATCGTGCACTCAGAAGGATAAATCCGTCGCCCTATATGTTTCTGCTCAACTGCGGAGATTTTTCAATAGTCGGAGCGTCTCCTGAAGTCATGGCGAAGTGCGAAGACGGCAAAATCACCGTCAGGCCAATCGCCGGAACGCGCAAGAGAGGCGCAACGCCTGAAGAAGATATCACTCTTGAAAAAGAACTTCTTGCCGATCCGAAGGAACGGGCGGAGCATATAATGCTTGTCGATCTCGGCCGCAACGACGTGGGCCGGGTCGCCGAGGCGGGGTCGGTGAAGGTCGAAGATATTATGACAGTCGAACGCTACAGCCATGTCATGCACATAGTTTCCAGCGTAACCGGTAATCTTGACAAGAGCCAGTACGAACCGGATTCCGTAATGAGGTCGGCATTTCCGGCCGGAACTCTTTCCGGCGCTCCAAAAATAAGGGCCATGCAGATAATAAGCGAGCTTGAAAATGAAAAGCGCGGGCCATATGGCGGCACTGTTGCATCATATT